>ERZ773103.50-NODE-50-length-106035-cov-4.925439_pt1 | contig 106035 bp, 100 predicted proteins | sample MGYA00511118_ERZ773103 | MGnify/ENA primary metagenome ERZ773103 (study PRJEB29015, sample SAMEA2737821) | human gut metagenome | biome: human gut; feature: human-associated habitat; material: faeces | place: China | collected 2012 ... | reverse complement strand
TCATATACCTACCTCAAAACTATTTTAATTTCCTTTCCTGTTAAACTTATTAAAACAAAGACAATACCTTAATGATGACTTTTCTCAAAAAATCAAATATATTTCCACCTCCAACAGTATACTAAGAATCTTCTTCTATTTTCTTTACAGGGTGTCTTATAACAGTCTTTAATTTACTTTTATCACCTTTTCTTGGATCACTTATGTATATTTCATGATGAAATCTTTCATCGTTTATATCTAATTCATATCCCTGTGCATAGGCATATTCATGCATAAGCTTAACAGTGGCAGGCTCATCATCATAAGAACCTATATGCATGCATTGAACACAAGTTCCTTCTTCATAGGTCAAAAATTCTACTTTTGAAAAGTCTTTCTTTTTCTTCCTTGTTGCTTCTTCCATAGCCCATTCAAAATCCTCTTTTGTGACAAAATCTGGAAGTCTTATGATAGATATAAAACATAAATCATTCTTTCGATGATAATCCATTCCCTTTACATTTTCCTGCCACCAAAAGCCTTCCAAAGGCGGAACAACATATTCAAAAAACCCCTTAATTTTATATGTTCCTTTATAACTCATTCGAATGGTATAAGCAACTGCATATAACAATTCAATTGATTTTTGATAGTCTCCATCTTCCTGATTTGGATCACCATTTCCTCTTACCGCCAAATAATTCATTTTAGGTATCTCAATTATATTTGGAGTTTTCTTTGGCATATACATTTCTTTATATTCTTTTTTAAAATCAAAAGCCATACATATCACCTCTTTAATAAAATTCTGTTTCTAAAATTATAGCTGAACAAGTAAATATTTTTCATCATTATATTAAACAATCTATTCTTGAAAAATATACAATCACTTTTTCAAAAGCTATAAATTCCACATGATTTCTTCTCCATTTCAAAAAGATTACCATCGTTAATATCATTATACCTTAAACATGTTTAAAAAATATATAGAAGCAGTTAAAAAAAGCTATTGCATAATATATTACAATAGCCCATAGTTTTATTTTTTATATTCATTATAATCATCGCAGTGCAAAAGTTTTCTGGCGTATTCGACCTGTTCTTTTGTAGGTGGCTCTATCCCTTCTAATGGATATTCCATACCTAATTCTTTCCACTTATATACTCCTAATGTATGATAAGGAAGAACTTCTACTCTATCCACATTATCTAATGTTTTAATAAATTCATCTAATCTTTTTAATTGTTCATCTTCATCATTTCTTTGTGGTACAAGCACATGACGAATCCATACCGGTTTTTTCACAGCAGATAAATACTGTGCCATTTCTAAAATATTTTCATTTCCCCAGCCAGTTAATTCTTTATGCTTGTCATCATCAATATGTTTAATATCCAGCAAAAATAAATCCGTTAGTTTTAGAAGTTCTTGAAATTTAGAAAAGAATGGTTCTTGTTTTGTGAAAGGATTTCCACATGTGTCGATTACCGTATGGATTCCTTGTTTTTTCGCCTGTTGAAATAAAGAAAGTAAAAAATCAATTTGTAATAAAGGCTCTCCTCCACTTACCGTAATTCCCCCTTTATCTTTCCAGTAAGGACGATAGCGTAAAGCTTTTTTTAACACTTCCTCAGCGGTTTCCTTCGGTTCTTCTATTTTCCATGTATCCGCATTATGACAAAACTGACAACGCATTTTACAACCCTGCATAAAAATCACATATCTTATCCCTGGTCCATCTACAGAGCCAAACGTTTCAATTGAATGAACTGCCCCTTTTATATTTTCCATAGCATCTTCTCCTTTTTGTAAAAAGGTCTGCATTGTTTACAGACCTTTTGCTTATTTTACAGATGTGAATGACAAGTTCTAGAAATTACATCTAACTGCTGTTCACGTGTTAAATCAATAAATTTAACTGCATATCCAGAAACTCGAATCGTAAAGTTTGCATATTCTTCTTTTTCTGGGTGTTCCATAGCATCTTTTAATTTTTCCACACCAAAGACGTTAACATTTAAGTGGTGTGCACCCTGATCAAAATATCCATCCATTGCACGTACAAGATTTTCTACACGTTCTGTTTCATCATGTCCTAATGCACCTGGATTGATTGTCTGCGTATTACTAATTCCATCTAACGCATATTCATAAGGAAGTTTTGCGACAGAGTTTAAAGAAGCCAGTAAACCATTCTGCTCTGCACCATAAGAAGGGTTTGCACCTGGTGATAATGGTTCTCCTGCTTTTCTTCCATCTGGCATTGCACCAGTTGCTTTTCCATACACAACATTAGAAGTAATTGTCAAAATAGAAGTTGTAGGTTCTGAATTACGATATGTGTGGCGTTTTTCAATTTTTTCCATAAATGTTTTTAATAACCATACCGCAATATCATCTGCACGATCATCATCGTTTCCATAACGAGGAAAATCTCCTTCTACTTCATAATCCACAACCAGTCCATTTTCATCACGAATTGTTTTTACTTTCGCATATTTAATAGCACTTAAAGAATCCACTACATGAGAGAATCCTGCAATACCTGTTGCGAATGTACGTCTTACATTGGTATCGATCAAAGCCATCTGTGTTGCTTCATAATAATATTTATCATGCATGTACTGAATCAGATTTAAAATATTTACATATAAATCTGCCAGCCATTCCATCATGACATCATAACGATGCATAACTTCATCATAATCCAAATATTCACTTGTGATAGCTTTGTATTCCGGTCCAACCTGTACTTTTGTTTTTTCATCTACACCGCCATTAATTGCGTATAATAAACATTTCGCAAGGTTGGCACGTGCTCCAAAAAACTGCATTTCTTTTCCTGTCTGTGTTGCGGATACACAGCAGCATACCGCATAATCATCACCCCATACAGGACGCATGACATCATCATTTTCATACTGTACAGAACTTGTCGCAATGGATACTTTTGCAGCATATTTCTTAAATGCTTCTGGAAGATTGCTGGAGTATAAAACAGTTAAGTTTGGTTCTGGAGAAGGCCCCATGTTTTCTAATGTGTGAAGGAAACGATAACATGTTTTTGTAACCATATGTCTTCCATCCATACCTAAACCAGCTACATCTAAAGTTGCCCAAACAGGATCTCCAGAGAATAACTGATTGTAAGAAGGAATACGTGCAAATTTAACCATACGGAATTTCATTGTCATATGATCTACTAATTCCTGTGCTTCACTTTCATTTAAAATTCCTTTTTCTAAATCTCGTTCAATATAAATATCTAAGAAAGTAGATACACGTCCAACAGACATTGCTGCTCCATTCTGTGTTTTAATTGCAGCTAAATATCCAAAGTATAACCACTGGAATGCTTCTTTTGCATTTGTTGCCGGTTTACTGATATCAAAGCCATAAATTGCTGCCATCTCTTTCATTCCACGTAATGCTTTAATTTGTTCCGCTAATTCTTCACGCTGACGAATGATATCATCACTCATCGTACCACAGCCACAATTTGCCAAATCTTTTTCTTTCTGTTCAATCAGATAATCAACACCATATAATGCAACACGACGGTAATCCCCAACAATACGACCGCGTCCATAAGTATCTGGCAATCCAGTTACGATTTTATTACGACGTGCAAGACGCATTTCAGGTGTATAAGCATCAAACACTGCCTGGTTATGTGTTTTATGATATTTTGTAAAGATTTCATGCAGTTTTTCACTTGGTGTATAACCATAAGTTGTACATGCTTCTTCTGCCATTTTAATACCACCATAAGGCATAAAGGCACGTTTTAACGGTTTATCTGTTTGAAGACCTACAACTTTTTCCAAATCTTTCAATTCTTCTTTAATATAACCTGGACCATACGCAGTTAAAGAAGAAACAATTTCTGTCTCCATATCAAGAACGCCGCCTTTTGCACGTTCTTCTTTTTGCAGTTTTTGTAACTCATCCCACAAAGTCATCGTTGCCTTTGTCGGTTCAGCCATAAAGGACTCATCACCATCATAAGGCTTATAGTTATTCTGAATAAAATCACGAACATTGACTTCTTCTTTCCAGATACGTCCACTAAATCCTTCCCATGCTTTCTTTTCTACACTCATGTCTTTTCCTCCTGTTATAACACTATAAACATGTAGTTTCGATAAATATATGACAATCATCGCCATCATTTATCTGCAATTGTACAAAAAGAGCCGATTTTCTCTGTGCTCTTCAAATATGAAATGCCCAGACGGTCGGCTCTTGTTATAATTATACTCCATGTAGTCAATTCTACTTCCGTCAGTTGTATAACTGTTTTCATTTTAGCATATCCCCTATAAAGCTTCAATCCTTTTATCCAAGAAATTTTTACCCAAAGAAAGAGGACATAATTTTATCGAATGTAAGACCGATCTCTGTTATAATCATACTGTAAAATTGACAAGGAGGAAAACTAATGAATTTTGCAATCCTAGGTACAGGAAATATTGCACATATCATGGCGGATACCATAAAGAAAATGAAACATCCAGACATTTCTTTATATGCTGTTGCATCAAGAAATTTAGAAAAAGCAGAAGCTTTTGCCTCTAAATACCATATACCTGCTGCATATGGAAGTTATGAAGAACTTGTTAAAGATGAACAGATTGATTTGATTTATATTGCTACCCCACATTCTCATCATTATGAGCATGCCAAACTATGTATTCTTCATCATAAACCTGTATTGTGTGAAAAATCATTCACTGCCAATGCCAAACAGGCAGAAGAACTATTAAGTCTTGCAAAGAAACAAAAAGTTTTTATTAGTGAAGCTATCTGGACCAGATATATGCCTTCAAGAACAATTATTAAATCAATTGTAGAATCTAAAGTTCTTGGAGAGGTTCATTCTATTCAAGCCAATCTGGGATATCCAATAAAAGATGTACCACGTATGAGCAATCCAGAGTTGGCAGGAGGTGCTTTATTAGATGTTGGTATCTATACCTTAAACTTTGCCATGATGGCATTTGGTGAGGATGTAAGTGATGTCAAAGCACATGCTGTGATGTCTACTCAGGGAGTCGATTTATTAGACAGTATCACGTTATATTGGAAAGATAAGAAAATTGCTGTTTTACATGCCAGCATGCTTACGCCAACTGATCGCATGGGATATATTTATGGAGAAGATGGCTATCTCACCATAACCAATATCAACAATCCAGAAAAAATTGAACGCTTTAATAAAGACCATCAACTTATAGAAACATATACCATTCCCTCTCAGATTACAGGTTATGAATATGAAGTACTAGCATGTTATGATGCACTGAAAGAAAACAAGCTTGAATGTCCACAAATGCCACACCACGTAACTCTTCATATCATGAAACTTATGGATACCATACGAAAACAATGGAATATGAAATATCCCTTTGAATAGCAAAAAACAGCAGGAAATCTGCTGTTTTTGTTATCATTTATCTTCCTTATTCTCTTCATCTTCAGCCTTAGGCTGCGGTAAAATTAAATGTACTTCTTCAATACGATTTTTCAAAAGCTGATGAACTTCTAAAATTGTGCCATCCTCTAATACAATTCGATCATGCAATTGTGGAAGACGATTCAACTTATCAATAATCAAACCACCAATCGAATCAAAATCTTCTGATTCTAAATCTAAATCCAATTCATCATTTAAATCATTCAAGCTAACAAAACCTTTAATGATATATTCACGATCTTTAACTTTACGAATATACTCCTCTTCATGTTCGTCATATTCGTCATGAATTTCCCCTACAATTTCTTCTAGAATATCTTCAAGTGTAATCAGACCGGAAGTTTCTCCATATTCATCCAATACAATTGCGATATTAATAGAAGTCTTACGCATTTCTACTAAAAGATCAGAAACTTTTTGATTTTCATATGTAAAATAAGGCTTACGCAAAATCTTGCTGATTTTAAAATCTTTCATGTTATCTTTATATAACAGAAGATCTTTCATGTTGATCGTTCCAACAACGTTATCAGTAGTTCCCTGATATATAGGAAGGCGTGTAAATTTTTCTTTTCTAAAAATCGCTATTAATTCTTCATAACTCGTTCCAATTTCAGCAAAGACAACATGAATTCTAGGAACCATAACTTCCTTCGCTTTGGCATCTCCTAAATCAAACACATTGTTAATCATTTCTTTTTCATCTGTTTCAATGACACCTTCTTCATGACTCACATCCACAATCGTACGCAATTCATTTTCTGTCATTCTCTGTGTACTTTTATTCATATCAATACGAAACAGCTTCAATATTATTTTTGAAACAAAGTTAATAACAACAATAATTGGTGTTAAAACTGTCATTAAAAAGGAAATAATGCCTGCATAAAACAAGGCCATCCCTTCATTATGCTGTGTTGCAATCGTTTTTGGTGTAATCTCTCCAAAAATCAAAATAAGCAATGTGATGATAAACGTGGCAATACTAACTGCATAGCCCCCAAAAGAATATGCTATTGTTGCAGTAATAGAGGCTGCAAATGTATTTACCAAGTTATTTCCAATTAAAATAGCACTTAACATTTTGGAAGAATCTTCTGTAATATCAAGTACCTTCTGTGCTCGATGATTTCCTTCTTCTGCCAAAGCACGCATTTTCATTTTACTGACTGAAATCAGTGAAGTTTCTGCAGAAGAAAAGAATCCAGATAAAAACAAAAGTATAATTAAAATTAGAATTTGAACACCCAGTTCCGAGTCCATATAAGCAATCTCTCCTCATTTTTTCATGTAATTTAATGTGAAACACCATTATATTAGCATTTCTTCTCATAATAATCAAATTTTTTCCTTTTTCATACAAGAAGAAGCAGCTTCCCTCTTTTTTCTTCTATTTACATCTTCCTGTATCCACAATGCAACAGCATCCTCATTATTGGAACCAATAACTCCATCTGCCAATGCTTTTATTTCATCAATTGCATTGCTTACTGCATAACAGGCATCACTTGCTTTAAACATTTCTATATCGTTGGCAGCATCACCAAAGCAAATAACTTCATCAAACCCTTCTTTTTCTTTTAAACGAAGCATCGCATCCGCTTTGCTAGCCTTTTTAGGCATTACTTCCAGCCAGTATTCCTCACGATTTCTTTCTTGTTGATAAACGATCATAAAAGAACATGTATTTTCTAAAACCTCATATACATCATCTAAATTTTCTTTATCATCAATGATCGTAAAATAAAAAATATCTCCCTGAAGCAAATCCTTTCGATTATCTAGTTCTATAAAACGAGGATCATTTTTTCTACTGTATCGATAATGGGCCGCACCTTCATGAAATTCATGTTTCTCATATAACACTTTTTCAACTCCATCAATATATGTATAAACAAAGGGATGAAGCCCATATTGTGTAAACAATTCCAAAAGCTTCTGTGCTTCTTCTTTTGAAAATAAACGTTCATGTAAGACCTTTTTACTGGAAGGTTCTAATATATATACACCATTATATACAATAACCCCATCTCTTAACTTTAAACCCTGAATAACAGATTGTGCAGAAAGCATGGAACGTGCTGTCGCAAAAGAAATATGTTCTCCCTGCTCTACCAGTGAATTTATAATCCGTATTGTTTTTTCACTTAGTTTGCTGTCATCATTTAATAATGTCCCATCTAAATCACTCAAATATAATGTTTTCATAACATTCCTTCTTTCCTGCTGCTATGAAAAAGTATAACATAAAATATACTTTCATTTTCATAAATATTTGTAATCTATTCATATGCATAGTATGATATTACAAAAGAACAAGAGGTATGATTTATGGAATGGAACTGGAAAAACTTAACATTTAACTTTAAAGAAGATACACTGCAGATAAAAATTCATACACCAGATACAAACTGGATCACACAAAAGCATCGTGCCTATCTTCTCACTGATGAAAGAAAACTTTATTTTCATGATATAAAAAGCATTTCTCATATCCCCTACAAAAATGGTATAGGAGAAGGCATTTTAACACATTATTTAGATGATGGTCTTGCATTTGATACAATAATATGGAGTGAATATCGTAATGGAACTTTACATTTTGAATGGATTCCAATAAAAGAAGATAAAAACATTAAAGAAGTTGTGTGGCCTTCCCCTATGGAATTTGAAGCATACGATTCTCATTGGTATTCACTTTTAAATTTACAGCAGGGACTGCTTTTACCAAATACATGGAAAGAAGAATTAACAAAGCTTCCCTTTGATGGACAGTTTGCTTCTTCCAGTGCTTATATGCCATGGTTTGGACAAATTAAAAACCGCAATGGATATATGTGTATCTGTGAAACGTACTGGGACTGTGCTTATAGTGTAGAGCACCCTGCCAATGGACCTTATACAAATTTATTTCTTCGCTGGCTGCCTAGTATGGGACATATGTGCTATCCTAGAAAAATGCAGATGCACTTTTATCAAAACTGCGATTACAATACACTTTGCAAAGAATATCGTCTATATGCAGAAGAAAAAGGAAAAGTAACCACATTAAAAGAAAAATGTGCAAAAAATCCTCTTGTAGATAAACTTATTGGAAGTGGCTTTGTTCATATGGGAATTAAAACCTTTGTACAAAAAGATTCTTCATTTTATGATCAAAAAGATCCTGAAAAAAACAATTCCATAACTTCTTTTTCAAAGCGTGCAGAAGAAATTTTACATTATAAAAAACAAGGAATAAAAAAGCTTTACCTTCACTTAGATGGATGGGCACAATATGGATATGACAACAACCATCCAGATATTCTTCCTGCATGCGAAGAAGCCGGAGGATGGGAAGGTTTGAAAGCCTTAAGCGACACGATAAAAAACTGCAATTATATGCTGGGACTTCACGATCAATATCGTGATTATTATCATCGGGCTGCTTCTTATGATCCAGCTTACAGTGTGCATACAGCAAATGCTAAACGGCCATCTCACGCATCTTGGGCAGGAGGTCATCAGGATTATTTATGTTCTGCTTTTGCCCCATTGTATGTAAAACGAAATTATACAGAAATCTTAGCTCACAATATTCATTTAGAAGGCAGTTATCTTGATGTATTTACATGCAATGAACCAGATGAATGCATTCATCCATACCACCCTGTTTCCCGCAGACAATGTCTGGATAATCGACTGGAATGCTTCTCTTATATGCAAAGCCAGGGTATCTTGCCTAGCAGCGAGGAAGTTAATGAATGGGCTCTTTCTCAACTTGTATATTGTCATTATGCACCTTATGATTTTCAAATGCATGCTTCCAGTGAACCAAGAAAAGGAATTCCAGTTCCATTATTTAATTTAGTCTACCATGACTGCGTACTTATTCCCTGGCCAATGGAAAAACAAAAAGGTGGAGATGACTTTATGTTATATGCATTATTGAATGGTGGAGGAGCTTATTTAAGAAAAGATGCAGCATATCCTAATACAGATGGCATGTTTGAAAATGAATATGAAAAACTGTCAGAAGAAGAATGTATAAAACGCTGCCAGATCGTAGCCCAGCTGCAGGAAAAAGTAGCTTATCAGAAAATGGTGCATCATGAATTTATTCATCACGATCCTCATCTTCAAAAAACTGTTTTTGAAGATGGAACAACCATTACTATCGATTTATATAAACAAACTTTTAAAATACAATAAAGTACATTTATCAATAGCATTTTAACCGTTTTCATGCTAGGATTAAAATGTTATCAAGGGGAGGTCAATATGAAACCAAAAAAAGAAAATGTCAGAACTCTTCCTTTTAAAGAAGAAGATATTCGCTATGTCATCATGAATCCCAAACAGCATAATATCCGTAAATATAAAGAATATCGTAAATTAGATGAACAAAACTGGATTGAAGATTATGGTGATGGCGCTATTGAACAGTTCACAATTATCAAAAACACATCCAAAAAAATTGTACTGAAAAACTACCCTGTAGGTTCCAGTTCTAAAAAAGTATATACCACTTCCTTTACATTTCATCCTAATACAGATGGAACTTGTACTTTAGAAATTCTCTTAGATTTAAAAAAAGGAAATATCTTTCGTCAAATCACATATCTATTTGATGCCCTTACAAATATGGAAGAATACTATGACAATATGTTTAAAAAGATTTCTTATGAATGCAGCAAGATTGCAGAACCTGTAACAGCTGATAAGTAAAAAAGCCGATATGTCAGAAAAACATATCGGCTTTTTCTTTATTTCCAAAGTCCATTTGGATATTCGTTTTTATCAACTAGATTTTTAATTCCTGCTTTTACATTTGGCTTATCTTCCTGATAAGTTACCCCAAACCATTTTTCATCACTGCTTAACAATTTAACATCGACATTTCCTTCTTTAATAAGTTCATCGACAACAACTGGAATTAAAAATTCTGCTTTCATTGGATTTTCTTTCACTTTTTCTTCTAGGAAAACATGGAACTTCTCTTCGATTTTTTCAATGAAATCTGGATAGAATCCCCACATATTCATAGATACTAAAGATTTCGCATCAACATCTACCCATTCATCATTTTCAAAATACTGTACACCACAATCATGTTTCTCAATTTTCGCACATTCTTTTACTTCACTTAACAATCCATCTTTTGACTGGCAGATTCCACGAGTCACACTTCCATTGTCTGTTAACGTATTTTCTAAAATATATCCAACCAATGCATACTGTTTGTGAGTTTCATCCGCAAGATAATCATGCAATGTCTGATAAGAACCTTTTCCATAGAAATCATCCGCATTAATAATTGCAAATGGTTCTTTCACTACATCTTTACAGCATAAAAGTGCATGTGCAGTACCCCAAGGTTTTGTTCTACCTTCTGGAATTTCAAATCCTTCAGGAAGCATAGAATCCATTCCCTGGAATACATATTCCACTTCAATTTTTTCTGCTATTTTGCTTCCGATTAATTCAATAAAATCTTTTTCCATTTCTTTTTTAATGATGAAAACGATTTTATCAAATCCTGCACGAATTGCATCATATGCAGAAAATTCTAAAATTGCTTCTCCATTTGGCCCTAATGGATCCATCTGTTTTAATCCGCCATAGCGACTTCCCATACCAGCCGCAAGTACAACTAATGTTGTTTTCATATTTCTTCACCTCGTTAATTTCCTTTGTCATTTTATCATAATTACAAATTGATGAAAAGGATTTCAATAAGAAAATAAGCTTTCTAGGCATCTAAAAGAGGCAATAGTTTCTTTTTTTACATATCATAATGCAGAAATATAAAAAGGAGGAGATTTTATGGGAATAACAAGTGTAAACAAAACGATTGACAAACAGGAAATCAGCTGTGATGAAACTTTAAAAGTTACCCTGTCTTTAAATGCAGCGCCTAACATCATTACCCATCCAGTGGATATTGTACTTATATTGGATGAGTCAAAAAGTATGGAAGTCAGTGCTTTGGAAAACCTGAAAATAGCAGCCGATGCATTCATTGATATTATTCAGGAATCTACCCAGGGAGAAAGTGGACAAATTGGTTCTGGAAGTCATATCGGTATTGTCAGCTTTTCCGATACAGCAACACAAGAAACACAGCTTATTACCTCGACTGCAGATTTAAAACAAGCAATTGACAGCCTTCATGCGAATGGAAGAACAAATCATGCGGATGCTTTTACAAAAGCAATTGACTTATTCAATGCAGCTTCCAGCAATGAAAAAGTCATGATCATGTTTACTGATGGAAAAACAACGATTGGACTAGATCCTGCGCCTATTGCACAAAATGCCAAAGCACAGGGTATTGAGATTTATTGTATTGGACTTTTAGGAAGTGATGGTGTCGATGCAGATGCTTTGAATGAATGGGCAAGTGACCCTGACGCTACTCATGTCGCACTTACCCCAAATGAAGAAGATTTGAAAAAACTATTTGAAGATCTCGCAATGAATATTACACAGCCCGGAGCTACAAATATTGTATTAGAAGATATCATACAGCCAGATTTTACAATTAGCGGTATTCTTGCACCTGATAAAGGAACTGCAATCATAATGGATTCACAGACCATTAAATGGAATATTAGTGCTCTAGGTGTCAAAGAAAGTGAAAATGCAGTATTAGAATTTTATATTCGACACATTGGAACTGCATCCGGCTTAAAAAAAGTAAATGAATCTATTTTATATGAAGATACACAAGGTAATGTTGTGGATTTCCCAGAACCTATGGTACAAGTAAATTGTGGAGGTGATGTCATAGGAGAAAATTGTCCTGAACCAAAAGAAATATGGCTAGATCACTGTAAAGATTTCATTGAAGTTAACGCAGGTGATGTATATTTGCACTCACAGGGAAGACTATTAGAAATTGAAACTACGATCAAACATGTATGCCCTGATAAAAGAGTAGCTTTGGCTATCGCAGTCAGTGAAGAAGATGAATACAAAAAAGAGCATTCTTTAGGTACAAAGTTTCTAACAATCCCTGCACATCATGAAAAAGAATGTAAAGATATTCATGTTAAATGTATTCCATTTGTCTTGCCAGAAGAAAACTGCCGTTGCGATATGGGGATGTGTCAAAACCGCAAAATTAAAATCCGTGTATTTGCAAATACCATTGACAGTGATGTTCACTGCTGCAAAGATACAAACTAACAAAAAACCTGTCATAGCGACAGGTTTTTGCATTTATTTATTTGTCATTTTCAAGTTTTGCATCGATATCAGCAATTTCTTCTTCTAATTCCTGAATGAAAGCTTCTTTATCCGCAATCGCATCTTCCATATCGGCAATTGCTCTTTCTCCTAAAAGACCAACCATATCTGCCTGCATACGTTTGATTTGCTGTTTCTGTTTTAAAATTAGATCTGCTTTTCGATTACGAATATCTAACATACGATTTCTCCAGTTCGCATGCTTTTGTTCATTCCATTCTTTTAATCCATGGAAATATGCATCCATTACAGAACGGAATTCCTGCCAGATAGTATCTTCTCTATCTTTTCCACATGATCCAACACCTTTCCATTCAACACCTAAATCCTTCATTTTCTGTGTATTCTCACGTGTATATTCTTTTGTTTCTACAATATTGCGAGCCTGTTCCAGCAATTTCTGCTTTTCTTCATATTTAGCATCAAATTCTTCACGAAGAGTGTTATAATGTGCATTTCTTCTATCATAGAACGCCTGGCGATAAGCATTGAACTGTTCCCATAACTGCTCTTCCTCTTTACCAGCACTTCCAAATGCTTTCCATGCATCCAAAAGCTCTTTAAAGATTTCTCCTGTTTTTTTCCATTCTTCGCTATCTTTTAAAGAAGCTGCTTTTTCTATTAATTCCTGTTTTCCTTTTTGAGAAGCTTCAAATTTCGCCTGCATATCTTCCCAATGCGCATGCTTGCGGTCAAAGAATTTCTGTCTTTCGCTATTGAATTCTTCCCATAAAACATCGTCTTTTTCTCTTCCCGCAGATGGACATGCCTTCCACTCATCCATCAATACTTTCATATCCTCACTTGCTTTATTCCAGTCCTCAGACACAGCAGCTTTACGAGCTCTTTCAATTAATGCTTTTTTAACATCTTCATGTGCTTTATACTCTGCATTTCTTTTCCCAAAGAAACCATCTACAAACTGTTCAAACTCTTCCATCAAAGAATCTTCATAAGCGGATTCCCAATAATGGATTCTTCTCCATTTTCTTTGGATATCCATTACTGTTTTAAAATCCTCATTCCAGTCTTCACTTAACTGCAGCTCTCTTACTTCTTTTAAGATTTCCTCACGAAGTTTTACATCTTCATCAAAATCACTTACTTCAAACATTTCATCTACATCATTACGCATAAAAACCCTCCATCGATAAACCGATTTTCTTTAATATATAAATTTTAACTCATATAACAAAAAATATCATTCTTTTTTATAAAATATTTAAAAAAACTCATATTTTATAAAGAAAATTCCTTTCATTCATACATTTCTTCATGATTATTTGTTATATACTAAGTTCTCTTCATTATCTAATTGAATGTATACATAACAATTTGAAGTAACAGAAGAATACGATTCGCTGTCTATTGAATACCAGCAGGTCATCTTATCAAATTAAGATTTGTATATCTTCTTTTTAGGAAACCTTGTGATACATTACAACTGCTTGTCTATGCAAAGATTCATAACATTTCTCTACTTGTTTTCTATCGTAAGAAATTTCTTTTTCATATAAGGGATCATTGAAATAACAATGTGTATCATCCATTCCAACCAAAACCAGGCAATGTTCCTGTGCAGGATATTCGAAATATTGTCCATTACTATATAAAGAAATATAATATTCTATGTCCTTCATATCCAATGTAGCCCACAAAATAACAGGAATGTCCTTTTCCAGCCAAACTTCAAGATCACTCAATGCTGTTCCACTTATATCTTCTACGTTCCAAGTACTATCACTCGCATCTTTTAATCCTTGTACAATAACAAGTGCATAGCAACCTAAACCATCTGTCACTGTATAAGGATTTCCTGCATATGCGTGTGATGGATCTGGTCCACATAAAATATTATTTTCATAATATAAAGGCTGCATAAAAAGATATTCATCAACAAATTCCTGTGCTGTTATATCAAAGCCATAATATTGCAAGATCATAGCAGCACTAACTGCTTCACAGCCATTAGGAAGAAGAGGATACTGCTGGATCAAAGGAACTCCAGAAATTTTTGTTAATTCATTCTGCGACATCTTTTCCTCTAATACAAAATTACTATTTAATGCTTTTTCCGTCACATTTTGATTAGATAAAAAATTACTAATAGAAATCAAAAACACCAGCATAATATAATAGATTGATTTCATATGAACCCCTCCTCCTCTTTTATTACAAGTATCTTAAAGAATGTTACATAGATGAAATCAAACAAGACATTACTATACTTTATTAAGCAAGCACATGTCTTATTATCCATCAACAAATCCTTTGCTTTCTAAATACAATTGTTTTCTTCCATGCTATATTCTTATTCTGAAAGCTCTATTGTAACTTTAAAATCCTCTGTTTGTGATGTTAAGATATCAAGTCCTTCATCGATATGTCCAATTGCCAAAAGATCATCTGTATAGTTATATTCATGATAAAAAATAGACAAATTTCCCCATGGTGCATATACCAGGATATCTCCTTCTGCCGGTGTAGCCCCCTTCTTTGTTCCTTCTAATGTAAAAGGTGTTTTTGGATATGCAATCTTTTCGGTATTGTTAAAGTCTTCAAATGTCATCGTTACAGGCAACATAGCTTTTAAACTATCTGCAGTTGGATTATCCAGTAATGTTGCATATATTTCCTGATTTCCAACTTTTAGACGAATTCGATTGCTTTCTGTCTTTTCTTCTGGTTTGACTTCTTCATTTTTTTCTTTCACTTCTTCTTTCACCTCTGCTTTTGTAGATTCTTTTTTATCTGGTGTTGTTTCCTTTTGAGCAGAACATCCACACACCAATAACAAGAACATCATAAAACTGCCAATTACCTTTTTCATATCATTACCTCCAATTATTTCACTAATTTCTTTAACATTAAACCAATCCAGGTAAATAAACTCATCATTGCAATCTGCTTGATTATATACACGAATAGGAATTCCTGATAGTTCAAAAAGACAAATTCAACCAATAAGAACAGTTCATTCCATAGTTTTCTTTCAAAAAACACATATACCCCATACAAAACAAGCATGTACCCTAATGTCTGAAAAAACGTCACCAAGAAGTCTGCAAACTTACCTTTCGAAATCTTTCTTTTAAACATTTGAAATATACTTTCCCAATGCATTCCAAGATGCAAACTCATAAACACAAAACACCAGGCCGTCGATGTTAAATGCAGTTTTCTTGTGAGAGCTGCGAAATGTATGTTCAAAAATGGAAAGGCATAGTTTGACATTAATATCCCGCTTAAAACTGCTGTCAAAAATGCAATAAGCAACAATATATTTATTGTTACAGAAAGTATTTTTGTTTTTGTCCATTTCGTTTTCCAGATTACCTTATACCAAGAAATATTTAAGATATTATGAAGAAGAAATAACACAAAAAAGCATACACCTAACCACTCATGCAGGAATACTTCTGTATGTTGATACCCCATCACAAACAAACTGCAAAGTATCATCAAAAAATCAATCAGCAATCTTAACTGCACTTTTCTACTCATATGGTTACCTCCTAAAAAAATAAAGAATGCAGATACTTTGTTCTACATTCTCATTTTAATTGATTTATTGGTTTAAATCTAATACCCTTTTCCTATCAAAATCTATACTTTAAAGGCATACCACAAAACAAAATAAACTTTGTGAGTACAAAAGAAATGTTTTATCTCTATACATAAACTTCAATCTTTAATTTAAGTAAAAAGATTGATGATAACAGTTTCATTTCTTCACTTCTCAATTCATTTTAATGTAGCGCAAATGAATAATTTATTTTCTGATATTTTACATGTATCAATTATTTAGATAACATTGGCTATGTAATATGTACCACTTCCAGTATACACAGTTCAAATATGGCAATCATCAATAAGTTAACCTTATTCATCGCTACGATCGCTTTTTTCATACTTTTCTGCCAATCAAATTTATATATATCAAGAATTTTTGCCACTGGAACTTTCTTTATTTTGAAATCCGATAGAATCTAGCCATGCACTGATTACAGTTTCAGCATTGCCCATATCATCTCGATTAATGTCAATAGCAGGTAATACTTCTGTTGTTGAAGGAAGATCAGCAATAATGTCTTTTACACTGCCTGCCACTCCTCCTGTTCCATGAGAACAAAATGGAATCACTGTTTTGTTACTAAAGTCATATTGTTCGATGAAAGAGAATACTGCCATTGGAGCTGTATAACACCAATTTGGAAAGCCAAGAAAAATTATATCGTAATCATCGAAATTATTAATTGTATTTAGTAATTCCGGACGTACTCTATCTATTTTTTCATTTGCAGCACGATCAAGACATTTATCATAATCATACGGATACGCTTCTTTAACCTTGATTGGATATAGTTCTCCTCCTATTTGTGAATTTATTAACTGTGCCATCACTGCTGTGTTTCCTGGAATTGTAGAACTTGCTGAAGATAATACATCCATGTTTTGATTAAAAACAGTGTTATCTGCCCATGAAAAATAGGCAATTAATACCTTGCCATTCATACCTGCAAGATTCCCTGTCTTTGATTGAACAATTTCTTTTTCAGTTTTATCTATCGGTAATTGACGATCTGCTATAGCACTATTTTTACTGTAATAAACATAAAGTATTGTTAGAATAGACACAAAGAAAGCAATTATTATAATTTTTTGTTTCATCATACCACCTTATTTATGTTTCAAGGAAAACGTAATTTCTTCTCTGTTATCAAGATTTTCAAAAACAGATAAATCAGATATCACTTTTCCAATAGGAATCACATTAACGGAAAGATTTGGATTATCTGTCTGTGCATAAAAAATTGCCATGTTGTGATGATCTTCACAGTAAGTAATATCTCCATTCTCAAAAGTTTTTTGTCCGCCTTCCAGGCTTTCAGGATAGAAATCTACTCCGCCATAAAATTCTCTGCCTGCATATTTTGTCATAGAAATTGTGAATGGGAAATACTGCTTGATTTCATTAGCCAATGCAGTATTATAAAGCACTCCATCAAGAGTAATATTACCTATTTGAATCGCAATTTCTGTTTCACCCTCATCTGTTTTTTTTGAAAGCATACCAATAGAGTTTAACCAATTTTCTATAACAGTGGAGGAATCTTTAATATCCTTTGCTTCAATTGCCAAAGCTTCAAGCATATTTTTCGCAGAACTTTCTACACGAATACTATTATAGCTATTTCCTGCACCATAACCATCATGAGTACAAAATGGTATTACGGTTTTATCGGATAAGTCATATTTTTTTAAAAATGAAACCACAGCCTGTGGTACATCGGTTGCCCATACTGGATATCCAATAAAAATCGTATCGTAGTTAGATATATCCAAGTTACTTTTCTGAAGTTCTGGCAGCTTGTTATTTTCCATTTCATTATGGTTAACATCTCTAAGTTCATCAAAATCATCTGTATATGGTGTTACAGTTCGAATAGGAAACAGTTCTCCTCCAACTGTTTTCTGGATCATACGTGCCATATACTCAGTTGTTCCATAACGTTCTTTATCAATTACAACACTAGCCGAAGTAGATGCATCCACATCATCTGGATAATCCGTATTGCCATACCTTGAAAAATAAGCAATTAAAATGCGATTTTTTTCAATAGGAAGTCCGGCTGTTTTTTCTTGGGAACTATCTGCATAGTTTTCACTTTTACGATTACTATTATCCTTTGTACAGGAAGCCAATGTACATATCATACTGATTATTAAAGCTGATAATAAAAATTTCTTCATATTACTTCCTCCTAACAACGCCAGCATGCTTACTCTCATATCTTCAAAAATAATCTTATAAGGATAGAATTAAATAAAAATGTAAGCAAAACTTAAAGTGTATTACCACTGGTTTCACTTACATTTTAAATGAATGTTAACCGTATAACAAATGCTTAATTTTTATGTATTTCCCATACCTAGAAAGCATTTTGCATGCTCTATAAATTTTGTTGTTGCCAAACTAAATGGCTTCCCTCTTTTCCATGCAAAAACACTGGTTGCCGTAAGTACAGGATATAAAGGTCGGTATGTAATTTTAGATTGATCCCATAAGGATAACATGCCATCAATTACAACAGAATATGCCAATCCTTTTTCTACCATAATTGCTCCATTTGTATTTAAATTACTTGTGAATACAACATGAAGATTCTTGTAATAATCTCCAAACCAGCTTGCCAATTCACTTTGTACCTGTAAACGACGAGGCAATATCAAAGGCAGCTTCGATAATTCTTTTGCGCTAATATGTTCTTTTTCAGCAAGAGGATCACTCGGCGGCATCAACACGACCCAGCGTTCTTTTGTATTTAAACGAACAAACTCATATTTTTCAATATCAATCGGCTCTAGCAGAAGACCTATATCAATAAGTCCTTTATCCATCTGTTCCTTGACAAAATCTGCAGTAGCTGTGAAAAAATCAAAAGTAACACGAGGATATTTTTCTGTAAAAGACTTAATCAAATCCGATAGTATCTGAACTGCTGCAATTTCTCCGCAACCAATGGTTATTTTACCTTCAACTTGTTCATTTTGTCCCAAAAGTTCCTGTTCTGTTTTATCCACAAGCTGTATGATTTCTTCTGCACGCCTACGTAGCAGCATACCCTCGTTTGTTAATCTGATTTTTCTGGTACCACGATCAATCAACTTAACACCCAATTCTTCTTCCATCTGCGCTAACTGACGGCTTAATGTCGGCTGTGTGATATGAAGAACTTCGGATGCCTTTGTGATACTTTCTTCCCTTACAACTGTCAGAAAATATTTTAAAACTCGTATTTCCATAGTACACCTCCAATTTTTACATATACTACCCATTACATTAAAAATATCCTATCTATGTTTAAAGCGATACATCAATTCAGAAAACTTGATAATAGACAAGTTTCATTTAAGGAAATAGGCATTGAGAATCATAACGATAAGCAGATTTTATATTTTATCTGTACTACATTTATATTATACATTGCTTATTTTTGTAACTCAAAATATTTTATACTGAAAAAAGAATCTAATTATATTCTCTTTACTCTAGAGTATAATAGATTCTAATTTTACTATTCTTTTCTTACTTTAATGATTCTAACCAGTCACTAACAATTCCTTCACAGTTATCTACATTTGAATCCTGAATTGATAAACCATCTTCATTAACAGTAGCCCCTTTGACAACATTGGAAATATCAGAAATACTGCTTCCAAAGCCACTTCCTCCATGCGTAGTAAATGGAATTATCGTTTTTCCACTGAAATCATGACTTTCTAGGAAGGTAAAGATAACCATAGGGGATGTTCCCCACCAGCAAGGATAGCCCACATAAATCGTGTCGTACTGATCAATATTTTCTACATCGTTTTTTATGGCAGGTCGAACATTTGCTGCTTTTTCCTCACTAGCTAAATCTACACATTCATCATAATCCTCTGGATATGCTTTTTCTGGAACAATTTCAAATATATCACTGTTTGTTCCCTGCGCAATCAATTGTGCTACTTTTTCTGTATTTCCACTATAGGAAAAATAAACGACTAAAGATTTTGTAGAATCTTGATTTTCTGCCGTTGTTTCTTCTTTCTTTTCCTCTTGTTCTACTACAGCTTCTTTTTCTTGCCCACTTTGTTCATCATTATTTGATGAACAGGCTGCCAGTGAAACCATCATCACACCAGCAATTAAAAACACACATAATTTTTTCAACATATTTCATCCCTCCATAACATTTACTGTTCTAAAATATGATTTTGAGCTAACCATTGTGAAATATCATCGGATAAGCCGCTATCTCCAGAGTAATGAACGCTTAGTGCTTCTCCAATTACACTATTTGGTGCCAGCTTACGAATATCATTTACACTTTGCCCCAATCTTCCGCCACCATGCGAACAGAATGGAACAATTCGTTTATTAGACAAATCGTATTCTTCTAAAAACGAAGCAACTGGCATCGGAATCGTTGCCCACCAGTTTGGATATCCAATAAGAATCGCATCATATTTTGATATATCCTCCACATGGTTCTTTAATTCTGGTCTGGCATTGGCATTCATATCTCTTTGTGCTTCATCAAGAACGGTGTTGTAATCCGATGAATAAGGATTTACCAATGTAAGTTCAAACATATCTGCACCTGTTTTTTCCTGAATTTGTTCTGCAATACCTTCCGTATTTCCTCCCCATGAAAAATACACAATCAGTGTTTTATCTCCACGAATATCATGCTTATCAACCGCTTCAATATCATTTACGATGATTGATTTTTCTGTAGTAGAAGCAGCATTTCTTGCTAAACGAAATCCTACATTGCTAGCGGAAGTATTTGGATCTTTACTGGAACGATAAGCACTTCTCAAGTGTTTTGCATAATCATTCCACCCGCCTCCGCGAACGATTCTAGCATTTCCAGTTGCTGGACCAGTTGGATTTTCTATATTTTTTTGATCGTATGTTCCATAAAAATCCCAGCACCATTCACCAACATTTCCATGCATGTCATATAATCCCCAGGCATTGGGTTGAAAACTTCCAACAGAAATACTCGTTTCTCTATACTGCCCTGGTTCTGTATCTAAATTGCCTTGTGAAAAATAATTTTCTTCAATCAAATATGGATAATGCCCATAATAATTTGATTCCTGATCACTAATAGAAGTTTCTGTATTAAAGGGTGTAGTCGTATTCGCACGACATGCATATTCCCATTCTGCTTCTGTTGGCAAGCGATAACCATTGGCATTTTGATCCCACTCAACTTCTTTTCCATTTACACGATATGCTGGAGTCAAGCCATTTTTCTCACTCAGCTTGTTACAATACTCTACGGCATCAAACCAGGATACATTTTCAATGGGAAGATCTTCTCCATGAAATTCACTTGGATTTTTACCCATCAATTCTTCATACTCTTTTTGCGTAACTTCCAAAGGACTTATATAAAACGAATCAATTTTTACTTCATGAAGAACTTCATTCTCTTCTCTTTGCCTTTCTGTTTCAGGACTTCCCATTTGAAAGGTTCCAGAATCTAACAATTTCATATGATCCGATACACTCACTTTCTCAGGATTCGACTTAGCCTTATCCACTTCCCTATTCGTAAAGTAACTGGCAAATAGAACCATAAGGACTCCCCATACACTTATGATCAATACAGACAATGCAATATGTAATAATTGTCTTTTTTGCATCTCATCACTCCTTTACTTTCTGTACAAACAAATAATAAAACACTCTAAAAAAGATGTCTAATACTCCTTAAACATGTACATTTATACACTTTAGGCATGAAAAAAAGCCGGATAAATTCCAGCTTCTTCACAGTGCACCAACAACTTTATGAGGCGTATATTCTTCTTCCAAGAACTTTAAATCTTCCTTTGTTAATTCCACGTCAAAAGCCTGTATTGCTTCTTCTAGATGTGTTATTTTTGTTGCCCCTATAATCGGTGCTGCCACCTGTGGCTGATGAAGCGGCCATGCCAGGGCAATCTGTGTTCTAGTTACATTTTTTTCTTTAGCCAGTGCAGCCACACAATCAACAATAAGATGATCCACCTGTTCATTTCCATCATATTTAACAATCGATTCTTTATCTGTTTTAAAGCGAAGCGTATCCCCCTGCCAATCCCTTGTTAATCTGCCCGCAGCCAAGGGGTGAATAAGGCGTCAACTGAATGTTTGCATCTTTACAGTATGGAAGAAGTTCATGTTCATCTTCACGATATAAAAGATTATAGTGATTTTGCATAGAAATAAATTTTGTCCTGCCATTTCTTTCCGCAATATTCTGTGCTTTCTGAAATTGCCACGCATACATCGCAGAAGCACCAATATAAAGAACTTTACCAGACTTTACCAAATCATTTAATGCCCTCATCGTCTCTTCAATAGGGGTATCATAATCCCAACGGTGAATAACAAGTAAATCAATATAATCTGTATCCAAACGCTTTAATGACTGTTCTACAGCTTGAAAAATATGTTTGCGTGATAATCCCATTCCATTTTTCTTTTCTTCTACTGGAAAAAAACTTTTGTAGCAATCACAACTTCTTCTCGATCTGCATACTCTTTTATCGCTTTTCCTAAAATACGTTCACTTCCACCTAAAGAATATACATCCGCAGTATCAAAAAAATTAATTCCCAAATCTAATGCTTTTTTAATAATTTTCTTACTTTCTTCCTCTTTTAAGATCCATTTTCCTCTAGACCATTTATCTGGATACAAAATCGAAATGAAAACCATTAAAATTGAAAATGATTTTTTCATTATCAAATTCCTTCCAATACTGCTTTTATGTACTTGAACCTGCAATAGGTCCTTTGTTTTTCAACTCAGAAATTATTTTTTCAACTTTACTTGATAAACTTTGATTCCCCTGCTTCTTTAATTCTTGATTGATTTCATTGAGTTTTCGTAACAAGGCTTCTCCCTCATTTTTATCAAACAGCCATGCTTCTTTCCCATATTTGGATGATATGGCAAAAGATAATAATATTGGCTCATCAAGATTCAAAGAACCAATCTCTCCATTAACATAGTCAAGCTTCACATCACTCATAAAACTGTAATATCCATCGCCATTCATTTTCACATCAACATATACATTCTCATACGTTTCTGTTTGATCCTCTTGTACAGGTTCAACAGAATCAACGATTTGTGCTTGTTTGTTGATATTTTCCGTTTCCTCACTTTCTGAAGCATATACAGTAAATGACAATAAACATATACATGCCATCACGAAAAGAAAGATTTTTTTCATGAAATCACCTCATTTTCATTTATTGATCCAATTTAACAATATACATACATCGTACTTCATCTGTCTTTTGTATATTTAAACAATGTTACCTATTTCTCAAGTTTTAAACATTTTCCAAGCACTTCACCAGTCGATAAATATTGATACGTCGGCATTTCAAATAATACCGGTTTTAACTTATCATAATTAATTTTTCCTTGTTCATCTAAACATTCTTCCTTAACAAACGTATTTTTTATTAAAAGAATGAAATTATCAAAGTCTTCTGTTTCATAATTGTTTTCCACAATACACTCCATTGTTAACGGGGAATCCTTGATCATTGGAACCCCTGTTTCCCCAATTTCTTCATCAAAAACATTTGATTTATCAACAGTTTTGCCACTAACTGATCCTACATAATCAGCTTTACTTAACAATTGTTCATCAATTAAATTCACAGATACCACACGGCTTTCTTTTATTCCTTTGTTTGTATAATGTGCCTTTGCACAACTAATCAATAAACGATCATGTCCTAATATACCAACATGGGCAACCAATAGCCAATTTGTTTTGCCATCTACTTTCGTACCTGCTACACAAACAGGTGTGGGATACAATGCCAACACTGATCCAATATTTTTTCTCATTTTACTTACACTCCTTTTTTCTGTTTGAATACAATACTTTAAATAATCCATACGAACTGATGTTCTTTAAAATGAATATCACCTAAATTGGAGATAGGAATCTGATATCATTTGCATGCTTCTTCTTTTGCCATTTCACTAATCACCCTTTCTAAAATTATTTTAGGTTGCAATACAGACAAAGTAAAATACTTAAATTTAATTGATTCCTATGCTTTGAAAGCATTTCTTTTTTTTATATGAATACGTTATTTCAAATAACAAATAATAAACCATTCCAATAGGAACAATAAAAATCCTTATTTACCACATCCCTCTTTTCTTCTTATGCTGCTTCCTCAAGCACATATGATCGAAACACTTTAGATTTAGTTTAGACATAAGAAAAAACCTGACTTTTAAAAATCAGGCTAAACATCATATATCATCAAATAAGACAAATTTTAAAACTTTGAAAAAACTTAATTCAAGAGTATTTCAACTATATACTTCTATTTTCTAACTAAAAGACAAATGCTTTCAACGTGCTCATTTTTGTCCAAACCAAATGCATAGTTTTCCTCTATAATTGGCAACTTAAATTTCATGCTTTTGATCCATTGTCCATTGCTCTGTCTTTCTTCATATATTTGTATTTCATCAATTAATAGTTCTACAAGTTTTCTTTTCTCTTCATCACTCATTATACAGAACAATTTATCAAATTGCATTAATATTTTATAAATATTATCACTGGTAAGTTTTTCAGATTCTATAGTTTCTTTTCTTGCACAAGCATCATTCAACATTACTCTAACATTATCAATTTTATCATACATAGAATATAAGCGTTCATTTAAATCATTTTTTATTTCTATATAGTGCTTATTTTCAGGATCAAGCATGTCAATTTCATTAATTAAGTTATTTTTGACTAACTGGTATTGTCTTAATTGTTTTTCATAATTACCAATTTCTATATCTATCTCAGTGGTATCAATTTTTGTGTCTATTTTATCTTTTATCATATCAGCAAACTTAGAATTATTAATGAGTTTAGAAATAATTTCTATTACTGCTCCATTCAAAATATCTTCATTGATTTGCTTATTATAAGTACACCTCTGTCCATCAATAAATTTTCTATGTTTACAAGCGTAATAAAAAAAATCTTTATATTTTGTTCCATCTTTTTTATACTTAATTGACTTATTTCCATACATTCCAGTCCCACAAATTGGACATTTCACGATACCAGATAACAAATGCCTTTGCATGTTTCTCCTTCTATTAACTACCTCGTATTTCTTAGCTTGTGTAATAATTTTTGTCTGTGTTTTTTCCCATAGTTCATCATCAATGATTGCTTCATGTATACCATCTACTAATAAATAATCGTCTGATTTTACTTGTTTATAATCATTTCTGGTTCCATGGACTTTTTCTGTTTTACGTCTTCCATACGCAATTTTTCCACAATAAACAGGATTATTTATAATCATTCTAATTAAATGTGGATTAAAGATAGGATATTTTCCATTATGCCTTGCAATTTTTCTAATACCATGATTTTCTAAATATTTTGCAACACCATTTGCTCCCATATCTGTATTTGCATACAAATCAAAAATCAACCTTATTGCTTCAGCTTCCTCTTCGTTTATCTGTAAAAATCCTTCTACCAACTTATAACCATACGGAGCAAAGCCACCATTCCACCTACCTTCTCTTGCTTTCTGAATTCGTCCTTCCATTGTTTGTATCCTAATGTTTTCTCTTTCAATTTCTGCTACTGCAGAAAGTACAGATATCATGAGTTTACCTGCATCTTTAGAAGAATCAATTCCATCTTCTACACAAATTAAGTTAACACCATAATCCTGCATAATTTGTAATGTTGATAATACATCTGCAGCGTTTCTTCCAAATCTCGATAATTTATATACGAGCACAAATGAAATCTTATCTTTCCCACTAATAATATCATTTAACATTTGTTGGAATTGAATTCTTCCTTCAATAGATTTTCCTGACTTCCCAGCATCTTCGTACTCACGAACAATATTAAATTGACTATAATCAGCAAATGCCTTTATTCTAGACTTTTGCGCATCTAATGAATACCCATCAATTTGCATCGTAGTAGAGACTCTAGTATAAGTATATACATTTGATTTTTCCATAAATAGCCCTCCTCTTTTCAAGAAATACATTATGTAACTATTTGTGTAAAATAATTTCACACAAACAGTATATACTTCAGTGTTCTAAATCAATCTCTATTTCATTTTATTGAATTAATAACTTTTACTCAACGATGTCATTATTTCCATCATTTAACTCAATACAACTGAAGTATTTTTCAATCATTTCCTTTATGAATTTTACAAATTCAGTCCAATTATCTGTCATTTGAGTTCTCCTATCTACATATCAATCTAGAAAACAGATATGTAAATCATCTAATAAAAAATTAAAAATACAAGTCCCATGAATCATCTATCATGCAACTTGTATTTTTAAACAATTATTTTTATAATCTATTTTTCCCAAGAATATAAATAATCCAACGCTTCAATAATTTCTTTTCTGCTATATTCATTTGCATGTTTAATAATGTACTTCACAGCTTCTCTTTGTAGATTTCTATTTCTTGGTAGATCTGAAATGAAAACATCATATTTATTTGCTATAATTTCTAAAAGCTCTTCATTATTATTAAGAGGGAGAAATTCTCTCCCTCTTATTGTTTGTATTCTATTACGTTTAGATAACTTTACAGCATGATATACTTTTAAAATTAAGATTATGCAAGCTGTTATAAGAAATAACGATAAATATATTGAACTATTCATAATCTTTTCTCTTCTTTCTTAAAGCAATCATTAATACTGCCCCGCTTAATCCAGCAAGGGTTATCCATGAACCAACATGAGACACATCCCCAGTCTTAGGATTATCATTTCTTGGAGTTACTGTATCTTTCATGACAATCTTTTGACCATCTTTAGCTATAAAAGTAATACTTTCAGCAATATCATAGCCTTTAGGTGCAATGATTTCAGTCATGACATACTCTTTACCTTCGACCAAATACTTAATTTTATGAGGTGTATCAGTAGATACCCACTCATCAATAGTTTTTCCAGTTTCTTTATCTGTTACTGAAATTTTAGCACCTGGTAATTCTTCGCCAGTTGTGATGTCTATCTTACTGAATTCCATCTCTGTTGGTTTGTTTTCACAAACAACCTCTAATGAATCACCATCTTTTGTTACTTCAACTTTATAGATATGATCATTGAATACATAACCATCTACTTGTTTAGATTCTTGTACATAATAAGTTCCAAGTTCTAATTCATCAAATAAAGCAATTCCTTCTTTATCCGTTTTAACTGACTTGATAACATTGCTCATATCTTCATGAGCTGAGATATTGAATTCAACATCAGATAATGCTCCTTTAGTATCAAAATCCACTTTCTTTACAGAAATTGTTCCACGAGCCAGTTCATTGTCAATGACTCCATCGTTTCCAATCATGATTGTATATTTAGATACATCTTCTCCATGATAAGCAACTTCAAAGTCATACTCTCTTTCATTTAGAACATACTGAGCATTTGTTTGAAGTTCAGTTAAATAATAAAAACCATTTGGCAAGTCAGGTACTGTAGCTAAACGACCATCTTTATCAATACCAGTTGTACTGATTAAAGAACCATTTTCGATTGCTACATTTCCCATGTAGTCATAGATGTCTTCTCTGGCATAGATTCCAAACACAACATCTTTGTATGCATCGTCACTCTTAAAGATATTTTGTTCCTCTAGAACTTTTGTCATATCAATATCAAATGTTGGTCGTTTATTTTCTAAAGTTGATTCAATAATTTGAAGATCATTTATCTGACTATCCTTGATTTCAAAATAATGTTTATTTGTATCTAATAGATATCCATGAGGTGTTTTCGTTTCTTGGTAATAGTATTTTCCTACTGGTAGCTTTTTACTTTTAACAGATTCCCAGTCAGATTCCAATACTTCTACTTTATCACCTTCATGGAAATAAGTTGTATTTCCAATTTTGATGTCTTCAGCAGCATAAATAGTTACTTCAGCAGCTAAAAGATTTGATTTATTCCATATTGGGGAATAAGTAGTACCAAATTCTGTCTGACCAATAATGACTTGGTCAAAAATTTCTCCAGTCTTATTCCATTTTAGTTCGCCAAAGACCATTTCATCTTTCATCTCTACTGACTGAATTTCACCGGTATCTGAAACTGTAAATTCAACCTCATCTGCAATTGCATAACCATAAGGCGAACTTGTTTCTTTCAATACATAGGTTTTTCCTACTTCAAGACCTTTAATAATATGTGGCTTAATTGTGCCATCTTCATTTTTTCCATCTTGGCCACTGATCCAAGTATCAAAGATTTCTCCTTTACTATCTTTAGGATAAACTGTTAAATGTGCACCCTCAATTTCATCTTTATTTGTGATGTCTTTTTTAGATATTTCAACCTTTGTAATATCATTCATAAATACATATGAGAATTTTAATGTTTCTTTATCCTGTCCTTGATAAGAAGTATCAACTGTCTCTAATTGCGTAGTAGACGCATAACCAATAGGTGCTTTCATCTCTTTGATTTCAAATAAATTTCCAATTGGTAAATCTGAGTCAAAATGTGCAACACCATTCGAGTCAGATACTGCTGTTTCAATCAATGTGCCTTTTTCTACTAGCAGACGTTTACTTCTCATAGGACGGTTATCTATTCCATAAATATTCTCTTTTGCATATAATCCAAAAACTGCACCACTTAATGGTGTACTAGTATCTTTGTCTTGTTTTTCAACTTCAATTTCAACTTTCTGACGATTATTTTCATACTCTACATCATCAAATACAACTGATGTATGTTCATCTTTGTAAGTGAGTGAAACTTTTTTTATTTCTTTGTTGATAACAAATCCATCACCAGCAGTCTTTTCATAAATACGATATTTACCTAATGGTAATAAATCTGTTTCTGCATATCCATAATCAGTCTTCAATTCTGCGACCTTATCCCCTTTTGCATAAATAAGGGTTTTCTGATTGTCTGCAGAGTAAATATCTTCATCAGCTTTTACAATGAATTTTGCACCACTTACTGGTAATTTTTCATATATAAACTGAATGTTCCCATTTGAATCTTTATAAATATTAGTAACTTGTTCTCCAATTTTAGCAACAGAGATACTACCTTTAACTGATATATCTTCCTTAGTCACACTAATGATTGGTGTCTTACCATCATCAGCAATCTGATAAGGTGTATTCGCTGATACAGTAAATTTAATAGGTTCCTTATCTAAAATATATCCTTCTGGTGCATGAATTTCTTCAATTTGATATTCTCCTATGCCCAATGTGCTAGGAGTTGTGACAGTACCACTTTTATCGGTTTTAAATTCTGTCATATAATGAGGAATTGGAAACCATACCCATTGTCCTACATATTCTCCTGTATCAAGATTTTTGATCTTGAATGTCGTATCAGGAAGTAAGATGGTTTTACCTGTTTCTTTATCTAGCTTAACTGCTTTGATCAGTGCTTTAAATGGAGCATCATTTAATACTTTCCAAGATTGTGGTTCACGACTATCATGATCGATAACCACAGTAAAATCATTTACTGGATATACATTATCAGGAATTTTTGTTTCCTTAACAGTATAAGTACCATAAGGAAGTTCAATAGATTTTGCATATCCCTTTTTATCAGTCTTTAAAACATCATAAGCTTTTGCTTTATCCCAACCATTTTTCTGAATATCACTGTTCAATTTTACTGTGAACTCTGCTCCCTCCAAAGTATCTGCTTCGCCACTTTCGCCATCACTTGAGATTTTGATGATTTCAAAAGCTTGTTTCATGACCTGCTCTTTTGATATCTGTGAACGTAATATTTTTTCTACTGTTTGACCTTCATAACTGCAATAAATATTATAGATATTTGAATCAATAAGATACCCATTGCTAGCGTGTGTTTCAACTGCTTGATAATGACCTAAAGGCAAGTTATCAATAGATTCCATCTTACCTTTTTCGTCTGTAACTCTTGTTGCTACTATATCGCCTTTTGAATAAAATTTCTTTGTTTTTGCTTTGTTGTAAATATCTTCAGCAGCCTTTAACTGATATGTTGCACCTTTTAATGTTGCATCTCCTTGAGGGGTTTCTCCAGTTTCCTTATCCACTTTTGATAAGATAATCTGTGCTGAAGGCTCTTTATTGTTGAAATCAATCGTTGTTGTTTGATTTGCCTTGATAGTAAATCCTTTTTCATCGACATTGATCAAATAACCATCAGCTGACTTAGTTTCAACTGCTTTATAATCTCCTAATACAAGATTATCTAATTTAATCTGACCATTACTGTCTGTAGTATGTGTTTCATCAAAACCATTTGGTCCGGTAATTTTGAATGTTGTATCTTTAATAGTTGCTGAACCATCATCATTATACTTTGTTAATTCAAGGCTACCAAACTTATTGACCTTAACAGATAGCTTTATCTGCAATGGATCAGAAATTTTAAACTTAGCAACAGATTGTGTCTTGCCATTGTAGAATGCAACACTTGCTCCAACCTGAGCCGGGTCAATATTTCTCTGTAAAGTAATTGTAGCTTTATCTGGTGAATCAGCTGTTCCAGAAATAATAAGTTTATTGCTTCCACTGATTGAAACATTTAATCCACCATCATCTTTAACAACCATGTTCTTAAGTGAATTATTGGTATCAGTTAAAGTAATTGACTTTCCTGCATCCACTTTATAATCTCCATCAGTAAATGAAGGTGTCTTTTTATAAGCAGCTACATCTGCTTTAATTTCATTCCACAATTTCACTGTCGTAGCGTAATCAGGATTTGTTGGAGTTTCTACATAACACATGTCTGTATGACCTTGGCTTTCATGCAAGGTTTTCCAGATTAATCCTTGGGTAATGGCATACCAGTCTTTGCCTTTTCGACCATCAACTTTTGAACCGAAATACGCAATTAAAGATAGTTCCTTAGCCATCTCTTGTGAAATACCAACTGTACTCCAATCTACAGCATTCATGGTGACACCACTTTTAAAGCTTGTAAAAGCATCAATACAAAAAACTTGTTCTCCATTAATGAAAAGTTCTGCTTCATGTTCATCTCGTCTACCTGTGCTAGGATCTGCAAGCCACCATGTCGAATGATTCTTAGCACTTGTTGTATAGGTTTCGGCACGAACACTGATAGGAGTAAAGTTTGAAAATATCATAAGAAATGACATAAAGCTAATGAATATTCCCTTTATTTTTCCTTTCATTTTGTTCTCCTTTCTTTTTTAGGATAAATTCCTTTCATTTTCTAAAAAAAGTGTGATTCCATCACCTCCTTCAACACACTTTTTTCGATTAGATTTTTTCATCCGAAAAATTTAATCGTAATAGATAATTTAAAGATAAACTTTTAACTAATGCTTTATCTATTGCAAGCATCTCTCTTTTACTTGTTCTACCTAGATATTCTCTTACTCTACGCTTATCAATCGTTCTTAACTGTTCAAGCAGTACGACCGATGGTTCATCTAATGCAGGATTTTCCTTCAATAAGTAATGAGTAGGTAATTGTCCGTTCTTAGAAGTTTTAGATGTAATCATAGCCACTATCAATGTTGGTGCATGTCGATTTCCCGAATTGTTTTGTATTACAACTACCGGTCTACTTCCTCCTTGTTCAGAACCAATTACAGGATTTAAATCCACATAATAAATATCACCTCTGCGATAAACCCAATCTTTATTTAACATACAATATCCTCCTTTCTTGGGTATGTAACAAAAGGCTGTAAATTATATCACAGCCTTTCCTTTTCATATGTGAATCCCATATTTGTCCTAAACACCCCTGGGAAAATAATACGTTTTGTATTTATCGGGAAATCATCAGATGGCTATCAGCTACATAGCTCCATAGGCTTTCGCACCTCCTCGTGGTTCTCACGAAGCCGCCTCCATTGCGTGATCCTATAATCAGGGCTGTGGCTAGACGGAAGTATCATTATACCTGTTGGTTTCATCGCCTTATCAAAAGCTATTTGATATTTACAAGCCAATATGATTTCGCTATTGATATTGTTGAAACAACTACAACTGTTTTTGATTTGTATTCTTCAATACCAGTCATGGCGTATTGCTGACGTGGCTGGCACTTGTTAGCACCTACAACAGGAACGTATCTGATGAATGATTATTCTATTATCAAGGAACTATTGTAGTTATATCTGACTACACTTAGATTGTAACTGTTCAAAAGTCATTTTTTTATGACCTTGTAGAGTGGATACTCACTCTCTAAGAGTGAGTTATAACCTTTTCAACATTTCAGTAAGTAAAGCAATAACTCTATGTATGATTTCTTTCATGCTTAAATATTTATTTCTTTCTCCAAGAATCAAATAATCAAGTGATACATCTAAAACAACACAAAATTCAACAGCTAAATCTATAGAAATCCCTTTTGAACCTCTTTCGATATTTCCTAGCGTACTTGTTGCTATATTCAATTTTTCAGCCAATTGATCTTGGGTCAAACCTATACTGTTACGCATATCTTGGATTCGTTTTCCACATTTTTTTTGATCGTAATACATTGTTTCTCCTCCATTTCTTGAAATTTTTAAAAAATCAAGAAACTAAGGTGGTGCACGTATACAAATATGAATTACAAAAAAGAAAAAGGATCGAATGAATCTGCATATATATGCAAAAACAATCGCTCCTTGCGTTGGTATCATATTCATTTTTAACCCTCACCTTTCATGCAATGTGTCTTTGCATGAAAAATGTATAAAGTGAGGGTGCTATATATTGTTACATGACAGTCTTCTCATGGTGATGTATTGGTCATTTTAAAGTGATATGGGCATTTAAGGTATTCTAATAGACTGTTGGAAGTCATTTAGAAGTCTTTTCATTTAAATGCCAAAATCATGTTGCTTTAGTTCAATTAACAAGTCTTGATATTCTTCATCAATTAATACCTTCTCAGCTGTTCGTAATTCTCCTTTTGCCATTTCTACTGAACCTAATTTATCCATTGCTAAGATTAACCATAAATAAGCTTCTTTATTGGCACTATCAAGTACTAATGATTGTGAGGCATATTTTTGTATATCTTTATAATCATGAGCTTCAAAAAACATCTTTAGAAGTTCATTTGTACTTCCTAAATATTTAGAATGATAATTGGTTTCAGATAAAGTCAACCAATGTTCACCACTCGCTGATGAAAGAATAGTTCCTTTATAAATTTCTACTATTTTCTTTAATAATTCTTTTTTTGCTTCGGTAGATAATGCCGCTTGTGATTCTAACCAGAGTTTTTCAAATTGTTGAATATCAGTGATAATATTTAATTCTGGATTTAACTGATATCCGTATTTTGTTGATACTATCAATCTATCAGATAGCATATCTTTTAATTGTAAATTCAAACGATAAACCAGAGCTTTTACTTTCTTGCTTGGGTTATCAATGATTTCATCTGGCCATATTGCATCACAGATCAATCTAGCTGGATGCGATGTTCCTTTATTCAAAAGCAAGTAAGTTACTAAACGAATAATACTTGGAGAATTCAATTCTTCCTCTCTTAATACATCCTTTGAAGTTATAATTTCCATAGTTCTAAATATATTGATAACAATATCCTTATTATTTGTCACTTCAGTATTGAATAGTTTATCTTTTTCTGCTAGATTCATCTCATTAAGTGTTGAATACATAACATAAGACACTGCTTGTAAAAATCCAATATGCTCTCTATGCTTTCTCGGATTAACAACAATCAAAAATCCAGATGGATTTTTCCAAAATGGAAAAGCTAAATATGAATCAACCTCTACTTTTTTGTACAAATAATAATCATTTGAATTATCATCTTTAACTTTTGAAGCATCCAAACAACTAATTGGATTGCCCTTATGCAATGCTTCAATCCACTCAAGAGGTGGAGTAAAATCTTTCATATCATAATATTTTCACTCTAGTGTTTCTTTTGTTTTCTTGCTATACCACCACTTCGGTGCCCATTTGTTAAGAAATAAATCAACCTCAACAACACCACACCATTCAGCATCATAAAATTCTGCACCTGCAATCAATGTTCTATTTGCAATTTCTTCTGGATCATCGCTATTATGCACATCACTTTCCAGCTCACAAATATTTCTTTCAAAATCAATAGCATATTCTAAAAATGACCAATCTTTATTTTTTAATGCTTCTTTGATTTCCGTCTTACTTCCCAAATATCTTCCCATATCGACTTCCACCTTTCAAAAAAACCGCAAAAACTATCTATCAATCAGACAGCCTTGCGGTTTATTGATTTATATGGATTGACTGTCTAATCTATTCTATTAGGCAAACCAAGATACTCCATAAAACTTTCTCACTCGTCATTTTTTGTTTGAATATTTGATAATAATGAATCTAGTATATCGTTGACAATACATAACATCTGAGAAGTACATCGATTTAATTTCTTTGATATTTCATTATCAATTTTATATTTTGGATAAGCATAGGGACTATCCATTAAGAAATAATCTATACTTTTATCCAACGAACAACTAATTCTCACCATCAATTCTAATGACGGTTTGTTCACTCCGTTTTCAATTGCACTAAGATGATTACTCGTGCAATCACATATTGCAGCAAGATCGGCTTGTGTCAATTTTTTTTGCTTGCGTACTTTTTGAATACGTTTGCCTATCTTGGCATAATCTAATTTTACAAGCTCGTCTTTAACATCCAATAAATCTTGCATTTGTAATCACCTCCGTCCTGTACTTTTATAAGCATATTATAAAAAATACAACAGATTATGAGAACAAAGTAACATTTTGAATTTATAAGCATTACTGTGAAATTAGAGAAAATAAATTTGGAAATTCATTCCATCAATGAGAATAAATAGAATTTTATATGATTTCATCAAATATATCAGGAAAATCATCACTTTTGATATCTACAACATCCTTTAAATTAATTTTTGTTTTAACAATCTGTAAAAACTTAGTGTTGAGATTTATCTTTGAAACTTTGCCTTCCAATTGAATATATTGACCATTATTATAGTAGATGATTTTAATTATCATTCCATTTTTAATCATCTTAATTTTTCTATCAAGCATGTCCAGATCATCTTCTGATAAAACTTTTCGAGGAACGATAACACGTTCAGTTTCCCTTAATATTTCTCGAAACCCTTTTAAGGCATCAAATGATTGAAATATTTGTGCACGTTGTTTTAAATCTTTAGGCATTATGACCACCTACCAATCCATTACGTTTTCTTTGTGTCGCTTTTTCTTCGAGGTTCATCCCTTTTAAAACAGCATTTTTACCATACTTTGATTGTATTTCAACAAGTGCAGCTTGTACTCTTTTCTCTTTTTCAAGTTCTTCAATATCAGTAAACAAATCGTACTGCTCATATACTTCATCTACAACGTTTCCAAAGGATATACCAATCTGTCTGATTGGATAATTTGGGTGAACAATTCTTTTATATAATCGTACAAACTCCTCAAACAATCTTTTATATGAATTTGTAGTAACAGAAATTTTGCAACTTCCATGAGCTGCTTTAATGACATTTTTTGAATAGCCTATATACAAGCTGATATGATTTGTTACCAAATGCTTTTCAGTTAATGTCAGCACATTAGATTCCACCATTTCTTTCATAATTAAAAAAGCATCTTTGTAATTGTAATCCTCAAATAATATCTGGGAATTTGAAACAGAATTTGTCTTTGGTTTATATGCTTTTATATCAGAAATTCTAACCGGTTCAATCCCTTTAGAATGATCTATCAAATATTCTGCATTGATTCCAAATAATTTATAAAGTATTTTTTCTGGATAATGAGCAATACCATACATATCATCAATACCAAGCATACCTAATCGCTTGGCAGTACCTGGCCCAATCATCCAAAAATCTGTTAATGGCTTATGATGCCACAATAACTGTTTATACAAATCTTCATCAAGATATCCCATATTGTCTTTAGCATGTTTCGCAGTGATATCAAGAGCAATTTTAGCCAAATATAAATTTGTTCCAATGCCTACTGTGGCAGTTATGCCTGTTTCATTGAAAATATCATTTAGTATCATTTGTGCTATTTGTTTTGGATTCATCTGATACATTGACGTATAAGATGTAATATCCAAAAAAGACTCATCAATGGAATAGACATGAATATCGTCTTTTGAAATATACTTCAAAAAAATACTATAAATCTTAGCAGAATATTTCATATACAAGCTCATTCTTGGTGAAGCAGTAATGTATTCAATATCTTTTGGTATCTCATAGATTCTACCTCTGCTCTTAACACCATGTTTTTTAATAGCTGGAGTAGCTGCTAATGTGATAGCACCATTTCCTCTTGTTGGATCAGCAACTACAAGGTTAATCTTGAAAGGATCTAAGCCTCTTTCAACACATTCTACACTTGCATAAAAATTCTTTAAATCAATACAAAGATATATATTACTCATTACCATCAACTCCTTCAGTGCTATTATTATAAACACATAAAATATACGTAATCAACACTTTTATGTATATTTTGATTATATTTTTTTACTTAAACCCTTTAAATTGGTGTCATAATACTATATAATAAAATTCAAGAAAGGATTGATATTATGGAACTTAAAGAGATTATCAAGGAATATAAAAATCGTTATCATATGAACAACAAAGAATTGGCAGAACAGTTTGGTGTTTCTCATAATACTGTATGCAGATGGCTGCGAGGAGAAATTAAAAATCTTCAAGATGATACCGCACAGAGAATGAGCAGTATCATGGGATTTGATGTTCAATCTTTTTTACAAGGTACAGTCGTAGATTTAAAAAAACCAGTTCTTGGAATGGTCAAAGCTGGTTATGACATGTTTCTTGATCAAGACTATCTTGGAGAAGAAATCGTTTCTTCCGAAGAATACAAATCAGGTGATTTTTTTCTGAAAGTAAAAGGTAATTCTATGAAAGATTCTGGAATCATTGAAGGAAGTCTTGTTTATGTAAAAGCAACTAATGTTGTAAGAAATGGTGACATTGCAGTCGTTTGCGTTGACGATGAAGTTACCATCAAATTTTATGAAAAAAGAAAAGATGAAATTGCTCTTATTCCTAGCAACTCATCTTATGAAACTAAAGTGTTCAGTCCTAAAGAAGCATCTAAACATAATATCAAAATCATTGGAAAAGTATTGTTTTGCAAAACAACTTTCTAGTTTCTACTCTCTGCTTTTCCCATACTCATAATTGACAAAGTTGCATGATTTTTTACAACTTAATATAATTGGGTACGAAGGGAGGAGTTTAAATGGATAAAATAATCAAAGATATTTTTGAAACTTACATAAATCTTGATATCTATCAAGAAAGGATTCATGATAATCCAGACTATGTTCAAGCAAATGAAAATGTTGGTGTTGCCGAAGACAATATATTATTAAAACTAGAAAAAAAATATAGCAAAGAGATAGCTGAAAGAAATAGCAATCAGCTTTTTGATGCATATATGGAACTAAGCAATGTTTATCGTTACCATGATTTCTCATTTGGATTCATGACCGGCATTATACTTGGTATGCAAATGAAAAATCCTGAAAACAATGAATTTATTCAATATTGCAAAGAGAAACTAATTTCTAATACTGATATAGAATTCTAAAAGTTCCACAATATATAATAAACTAAGATTCTTCAAGATGCTTCAAACTTTAAATTTATCTCGAAAAAAGACTATGTATTTAAATGATACTTTGTCTTTTTTCATTTTTGTCTAATTTAATACAGATTATTCAATAAAATAGACAGATTCTTCTTTATCAAAAGAAACCTGAAGTATTACTACAAAATCATCAAAAATCATATTTTTATTTTGCGGTTACTAGATATTTATTGATAAATACAACCTTCTGCTACATTTTATTATCACCTGCATTAACTATATTCCAATTTGAGAAAGCATTCTTAGATTTTATGTATGTAGATTCTTGCACCGCCAAACACAGTAATTTACTTGGACGGCTCATACCAACATAAACGCACTTACGACTACGTTCTACATCTGCTCCTTTACCTAATTTTCCAACTCCTAAATATGGTAATACACGTTTTATATCTGATGAACGATTTTTCTCAGTTTCCACATACAATGTCGCATCATGAGTTTCACCCTTAACACCATGAACTGTATCAAATACAATCTTTCTCTTGTAAGTTTCATCAAAAATAACATTATCCTGTGACTTACAATCAGTCTTTAGAATGGATTTGTCCAAATAATAAGAAGGAATTTTTGAAAACACATCCGTTTCATCGATTTCTTTACCAATAATTTCATTTGCTAAGTCAACTATTGCATAATTTATTTCATCAACATTACAATCTCGCATCTCAGATAGCTTAATCAAACAATTCGTATATAAATCATAATACTTATCAAGAAGAATCTTTCTTATAGAGATTATCGTATATTTAGAATCTGATTCAGAATCCATTATCTCCATAAAATCAAACAATTTACATAAAATTTTACGAACTTCTTTTTCAACTGAATAGAGTTTCCCTTTTTCTAATTCGTTCGCAATCATATAAATATGATTCCAATATCTATTCAAATTTCTTATATTTTGTTTCGAATCAAATCCATCCCAATAATCTCCAATTTTCAATCCTTTCAATTCTTCACGTTTTACGAGCCCTACAACTTTATAGACACCATTTGAATCATATAAATTGTATTGATTTAGCACATTAATAAATGTCTCAATAACTTTATTCCTTGAATCATTATTAAAAACAATCAACGTTGGGATATACTTCAAGCACCCCTTTGATGATTTTATTTCTCGATTACCGGTTCTTAGATTTACCAAAAAATCAGCAATTTCTTGTCCATATCTATTAGAACAGAGCATTTCAATGCAATCTTCATCTGGAGTCCATCCTATTTCTTTGCTATCTTCTGAGCTATATATAGCCTGATCCGGATCTCCGATGTGAAATACACAAGTTTTATTCTTTTCAAATAGTTTATTTAAAACTTGTCGTTGTAGTAAATCGCAATCTTGATATTCATCTACAAATACATATTGAAACCTCTGAGCAAATAAGTCCGTATATTCTGAAGACAAATTTGAAATTGCTTCCGTTGCATATTTATATGCATCAGAATACGTGATGATTCCTTTCTCTTTTAATAATGATTCTTTTGCTTGAATATATTGACTTACAGAAGCAGAATTTTTCCCTGCAATAGCTCGATTTTGCCCTCTAACAAACAACCCATCATTATCAAAATATAAATTTTGAATATAGTTTACTTGGCTACTAAATTTATTAGAACCGTTTTCAACTTGAAACTTTATAAAATAACGCAATTTATGATATGGAGAAGTTTTACGCTTATCACTCCAAATCAAATTATAAAAATGATTTGCATAGGTGACATCATCAACAACTTGTATGGAAGTTGTTGATATATTCTTCAAATACGGTTTTGTGACATATTGATCAATAAAGGCTTGTATTGTTCCTACATAATTAGGATAGCTCATTAGCTTATCGGCATATTTGTTTAGTTTTTTTTTTATTTCATTAACCGCAACATTTGTATGTGACAAAACACATACCCCAGTTCCATTAGGAAAAGGCATTCTTTCGGCTAATATCTTGAGCTTTGCAAGTAGTACTGTCGTTTTACCACTTCCAGGGCAAGCTACAACTTCGGATGATTTCCAGCAACGAATAACTTTTCTTGCATCTTCAGGAAAATAACATGATTTAGGTAACAAAATTTTTTCTATATCTTTTATTTCATCATCAGATATATGAATATCACCCATTCAATCATCATTCCTTTCTACCGTTGTTAACTGAATATTCTATAGCATCCACCAAGTATTTAATATAAGGATCCTTTACAATTTTATTCATTAACTTTTCTTTTTTTACCTCATCAATTTTGTATTGATATAAATCAAGATCAAACATATCTAATTCTGTGACTCCTTCAGGAAGAATAGAAATATTCATTTTGATTAAAGCAGCTAAACATTGGGCAACTATTGCCTTTAAACCGCTTTTTCCTGTATTATCTAACATCAAATGATACATTTTATATGCCTTCTCTGTCGGTGTTAACCCAACCCATTGCTTTTGATCATCCTCAATTTCTTTTTCTATTTCCGCAAGCTTTTCCTTAGTAAGGGTATATTTATCACTATTTTTTATTTTTTTGCCACAGCGAATTGCTTTATGAAATACATCTTGAAGGCAGCTTAATGCCAAACAATATTCCAAGGTCCATCTCGGTGTAATATAACCTCTTACAGAACCCATAGTATATATACTTTCTTTTCTGACTACCGTTTCTTCTGATTCTTCTATTTTCTCATCAAAAAACTCTTCTCCACCTTCATTTTTATATTCAGGTTTAATATCACAATCGGTAATAACTGATATAGGAACATTGATATTTTCGCCATTATTTCTTAAAAAAATCCTAGAAAATCTTAAAAAAGCAGTACTTCCCACATTTACTATAGAAACACCATGTTTTTCAAGTGGACAATCTATAACTTCAGCTAAAACAGGGAGCAAAAGATTTTCAGCATCGCCTTCAACCATTAAAATTCCTCTTGCAAAGAATAAGTTTGCTTTAGTAGCATCTAAAAATCTTTGTAAAAACAAATAATCTCCTTTTTCCAATTTAGTATTCTCGTATGACATATCGTAACCTGTTTTATTTTTAAGTAATATCACATTTTTTAGATTTATTTTTGAAGCAAGAATTGTACTATGAGTAGATATGATAATTTGTGTGCCTGTTTTATCATATTCTTTCTGCAAATAATCTATTAATCTAAGTTGTGCTTGTGGATGCAGATGAGCTTCTAATTCTTCAATTAAAGCTAATCTTAATCCTCCCGAAGTGTCAGAATTTAACAACAATAGCTCAGCTGCAATAAATAATAAATTCAGTTCTCCTAATCCCGGATTTATTTCTGAAACAACTAATGAAAGGCTCTCTAATATTTTTTTTAATTGAATGTCAGCAACTTTCACCTGTGCTTCCGAGGCAGTATCAGGAACATTGAAAGATGATAAACTATTTTTTATGTTGTCCAAAACCATTTTACCTTCTTCTTTAGTAAAATAGTTTTCTATATCCTGATTAGCTTTTGAAAGAATGTCTTTTAGTTTATGTTCTTCCTTGTTAACAAATAAAGAATGTCCTGATAATATCTGTGCTAATCTTGAGTTTCTACCAGATCTCATTTCTCGTTCGGCATCTCTTAGTGGTTTTAAATACACGGCTTTAAGTAATTCTTTTGCTTTTCCGTTTAAAACGATACCATCTTCAAGAGAACCTACTCTTAATTCAGAATAGATTCTATTCTTATCTTTCCATGCACGATAGCAGAGATGCATAGAATAATTAGTTTTCTCTCCACAATGTTCAAAACATAAATATTCAATAAAGTTTTTCGCTTCATTTTGAGAAAAATTATCTATTACACATTTAATTTTAAATTCATTTATAACATTTCCATCTTCATCTACGTAAAAGTCTTCATCTATCGGACGAACATATTCATTGCTTTGAGTAAGAAGAACAAGTTTAAGGGAATCAATGATTGCTGTTTTCCCCGAGTCATTTTCACCTATTAGTGCATTTAATCCTTTGTGAAAAGAAACTGATAATCCCGGTGATTCACCCGAGGATTTAAACTGTCTAAAATTATAGAGCTCCAATTTTGAAACAATCATATGGCTCCTCCTTCTATATGTTTTTTGTTTAAGACGATTGATGTTTTACATTTCCATTTGTTCATATTGAACTCTATTATCAATTAAGTATTTAAAACTAGAATTCAAGCGTACTTCATCGTGTGAAATTAATACATAAGTCCAAGGTTTACCTTCATTTTCAGCATTCCATTCGGAAACGGCTTTGCAATATTCTCTCGCAGCCTTTGCTTTTTCAATGACATCTTTACTCTTAAGCTCGTTATTTGCTTTTGTCTCAATCATAAAAATATCATTATCGGTTTCTACAATGAAGTCAGGTTCATATCTATTCATACCACCCGGACCGTAATAAATATTGAACTGCTTTGGTGAAGGTCTCATCCATTTATTTACTGTTTTATCATTCTCTAAAACAATTGCAAATTTGCGTTCTGTATCACTGTCAAATTTGTATAATGTATGGCAAGCTTTTTTAAATCCATTAAATACCTTCGAACGAACCTCACTTGCTGGCATAGTTGCTCTTAAGTCGTATATTTCATCAGATTTAATTTTGCCACCAAATCCTGTTTCGATACGAGAAAATGGTCGCATTTCTGTAGCACGATACTTAACTTCATTTGTATAAAAGTGTTGCATCATTTGAGAATAAATTAAATCGGCAATAGTTGTTTGACGCTGATACATAACCTCTACTGCGTCTTCTTCTGATAAGTAGGTACAGAAATGAGCCTTTGCTTCACCGACAAGTTTATAAAGTAAATCGGCACAAGCAGAATAATCTACATTTTCATGAACGATGATATGTCTTACAATCTCGTTTTCAGCCGAATCCACCCTTGTGGTCGCCGCTATCTCAGGATTATGTTCAAAAGTTTCTCCACCTTCACGAAGTTCAGTTCCAACCATAGATTGACTTGATGGATGCCAATTCATGCTTCTTGTTTCCAAGTCAAAATCTACAAATCCTTGTTTTACTTCATTAAAAGGTTGAACAACAGTTTGAGGAATCGGAATAATGCAATCCGTTAATGCTTGAACACAAGTTTCGATTGCTTTTTCAACAACTGATGTCAATGTTTCCGGTTGCAAATTCATGTGTGGAAACTGTCTGATTGTTTCGGCTACAACAGTCTTGTGAATAGTTTCTCGTATTTCCGGGTCTTTTACAGCATTAAAAGTTTTAACCTGACGATTTAACTCGGTAACACTCTTTGAAGTATATGAAGCAACAAACTGAGCGACTTCTTTTACCTGTTCTTCCACTTTTGGTTTTTCCTGTTCTGTAGTAACAGAATAGGTAGGAGTCTCCATCAATGTCATTGCTAATTGCTCTGTAAAACTTACATCTTCAACAATATGGTCGTAAGTAGTTGGCATTTCAATTGTTTCTTTTGGACCTTCTGTTTGAGTCTCGGTTTCGTCAATATAATATACTTTTCTAACAAGTGATTCCGGATCATTTGCTAAATTTATAATAGCTTCATACTTATCGTGGCTCACAATAGATAAACGGTCAACCTCATCAACACCAGTGCGTTCACCATATGGAAGACGAAGTCCACGTCCAATTGTCTGCTCTGTTAAAGTCTCAGAAGCTGATGCTCGCAATGGGATAATCGTATAAAGGTTTGTTACATCCCATCCTTCTTTCAGCATATTAACATGAATAACAATTTCAATCTTATTCTCCGGATTTTCTAACGACAACAGCTGTTCAATATTTTCGTCCTTCTCAGCTCCTCGCTGTGCAGAGTTGATTTCCATAACTTTATGGGTATTCAAATTTTTTCCGGGTCCCGGAAATTTAAGCCAAACTTTACGGGTGTAACTTTCCGGGTGCTCTTTATTGACTTTCCGGGTGAAATTTAAGGGAGAAAGCATGTTGCTATTCTCCCTTTTTTCCTTTCATATTATAATTCTAGTGTCAGCTTAAATTATCTGTTTGAAAGGAGGTTTTCACCATTCTTAATTTTATCAAAAAACTTCTTGATTTAGAAGATGATCCTAATATTATTGTCACTGATTTTAAAGTTGATGGTAATCATAAAATCATTTCTCTTGAATACAGACTGTGTGATGTATATTGTATTGATTGTGGTCATAAAATGCGTGTCAAAGATGTCTATACTCGCAAAATCAAACATTCTATACTTCAGGATAACTCTCATCTTATCCTTGAATACAAGCAGCGTTCATGGGTTTGTCCGGTATGCAAAAAACGTCATACACCTCATGTGAAATTTGTTTCCAGATATAAACAAATTTCAAATGTAACTACATATCTTGCTGTTAATAAATTATCTGATCTTACTTTATCAGTTTCTGCTGTTGCTGATGATTTTGGTATCTCTGATACCTCTCTTCATAATTTTTTTCTTCAGCACGTCAGTATGAATCGTCTTCCGTTTCCTGAAATTATTTCCATTGATGAAGTATTCACCAATTTTAGAGATGACTGTAAGTATTCATTGGTTATTATGGATTTCACTACTCATGATATCATTGATTTCTTGCCTTCAAGACGCGAGGAATATACGAATTCCTATTTTATCTCTATTCCCATAGAGGAAAGAAATAATGTCAAGTATATTATTTCTGACATGTATGAGCCTTATCTCAATTATATGAATCGATATTTTCCTAATGCTGAGACTTCTATAGATTCATTTCATGTGATTTCCTGGCTAATCAATAGAATTCAGTCATATATTAGAAAACTTATCAGAAAATACGAAAATGACAGGAAATCGGATGAATACTATCTTTTAAAGCACAAGGATTGGATTATTCTTAAAAATGATGATCATATCATAGAAATCGATAATCCCAAGAAAATGGACAAACATTTCAACTGTTACATGTCGACTGATTCCTACAGAAGAAGATTTTATGCCATTGATTCCAATCTTAAGACAATACATGACCTTAAAGAAAAATATATATCATTCAATAATGAAAATCATACATCAGAGGATGCTATTGAAGAAAAACTTGATAGTCTAATTGATGAATATATAAATTCAGGTATAGATATATTTATTGAATTTGCCAAACTTCTAAAGGATAAGAAAAGAGAAATAATACATTCATTTGTAATGATGCCTTCACTAGATAAAACTGTCAGATTATCGAACGGAGCTATGGAATCCTTCAACAGGAAACCAAAGGATTTAAAAAGACTTGCAAGAGGCATTGAAAACTTTGAATTCTTTAAGCAGCGTGTTCTATTCAGCGAAAGATCTTCAAAAGTTATTCTTGCTCAGCCAAAAACATTCAAAGAAATACAAAACAAAACAGATAAAAAAAGAGGAAAATATAAAAAGCATAAATAAATGGATGATTTGCTGACTAAAAATAAAACACGAGCTCAACACCCACATCAGGCTCGTGTTTTACCCGGAAAGTTTAAAAAACTGACCCGGAAAGTTAAATTTTCAATAATTTTATAGAATAATTTTTTTAATTTCACCCGGAAATTATTTCCATAACTTTATCTGCATAGTAACCATTAAAGAAATCGTTTGATTTTATATACTTCATTATTTCCTTAGAATGGTCAGTATCTCTAGCAACCACTAGAACAAAAGGCTTTACAACAGGTTTATTGAATGTACGAGCGTAAATTTCAAGTTTACTCTTAGTATCTTCATGCAAGCGAAGACCATCATTTAATTTCTCATGGTCAAGCTGTTGTGCTGTATATTCTTCTGGTCTAAAATCCTTACGAGTAAAGACAGCTGGAACTTTAACATATTTTTCATCATTCAATGCATGAGCTAGTGAATATTCGTATATAACATTTTTAAATGGTATTTTCTTTGAACCCTTTTGAATCTGTGGTGTTGCTGTCAGTTCTACACCAAGAATAGGACGAAGTTCATTGATAACATCAAAGCTCTTGTCTGCATGGTAGTGATGACTTTCATCCATGAATATACATAAATCAGGAAGTGATTGAAGATATGAAAAATAAGATTCACCAAGCACTTCGCTTAATCTTTTGATTCTTGCAGGTTGTCCAGCTTTTACTTTACTATCTGAGTTCAGCTTTGAAATATTAAATACATTGATTGTAACATCATTAACAAATGACTGCATTTGTCTAAATTCATCATAGTTCTCACCATCTACAATACGTGGCGGATCAACAAACAAATCCAATCCTTTAAATACATACTTAGAATTTGATGGATTTCCAAGGTCTGCCTTTAGTTTTCTATAAATTGTAAGATTCGGTGCCATTACAAAAAAGTTTTTAATGCCTTTTTCATAACGAAGGTACGCAATACAAGCACCCATAAGTCTTGTTTTACCGATACCTGTCGCTAAATTCAAATATAGCTAATTTTGCTTCTTTAAATGTTGTATACGTATTTACATTTACTTCTTCTTTTTTTAATATGGCATTGAAGCTTTCCATACTTGCATTATCATAAGGATAACCTTTTTTACTGTAAGAATGTTTTACATTATTTTCCAGTAGCATTTTTTCATATTCTTTTGATGTATATTGACTTCCTAAATCTGAATGAAATATCATTCCTTCTGTTACGCCTCTTGCAGCTTTTGCTTTTTCAAATGCTGATATTACTAATTCTGATGTCATATTTTTTCCATACGACCATCCTATTATTTTTAAATCAAATAAGTCCATAACTATTGCAAGATATGTCCAGCCTGTTTCCTTTGTATAAATATATGTTATGTCTCCAACCCATTTTTCACTTGGTTTCTCTGCATTAAAGTTTTGTTCTAGTAAATTTTCTTTGTTTTTATCATCCACTTTTTTGTTTCCATTATGATTAAATTTTTTTACTGTAATACTTCTTAATCCTAATACTTTCATCCTTCTTGCTACTCTTTTTTGACTTACTTTAATTCCTTGTTTATTCAACACTTTTGTGATTTTGGGTGAACCATATCTTTTTTTAGATTTTTCAAATTCCTCTATTATTTTTTTATCCAATTCTTCATTTGCTTTTTTATATGAATTTTCTTTATTTTGTTTATGATAATAATACACTGAATGATGCAATTTTACCGCTTTACACAATGTTCTTATATCATACATATCTCTTAATTCATCTATAAATTTCACTTTATCTTCTGTTATCTTGAGAATATGGCTAGTGCTTTTTTTAATATTTCATTTTCTGTTTTTATTTCTTGATTTTCTTTTTGCAATTTTAATATTTCATCATTAGTTGTAACTTCTCCTGTAGATGTTTTTATTTTTCCATATTTTTTAATCCATGCTCTTACATTTCCTTCTGATGTGCCATATTCTCTTGCTAATTCTGATTTGTTTTTGTTTCCATTTTCATATAATTCTACAATTGTTTTTTTAAATTCCTCTGTATATGTTTTCATATATTAGACACTCCTTTTTACATTTACATAATATTATATCATGTTTTGGCCGATTCGTAAAATTTTGTGTCTATATATCTATTCTAACACCATGTGTAACATATACTATTGTTGCTCCAATACTCTTATGTAGTTTTTTTATTTCGAATCGCAACTGATTCCTGAGAGCTGAATCAAGATTAGATAACGGTTCATCCATTAAAAGCAAACTAGGTTTTCTCACCAATGCTCTAGCTATCGCAACTCGTTGCTGCTGGCCGCCGGACATTTCGGCAGGTTTTCGTTCAAGAAGGTCATCGATCCCTAATTCAACGGCGATGCTCTTGACAGACGAGTCGATATCCTTTTTTTTATAATGAGCATTTTGTAATGGAAAAGCAATATTTTCATATGCCGTCATTGTAGGGTATAATGCATAGTTTTGAAACACCATGGCTATGTTTCGCTTTCGAGGTGGAGTATCATTTGATTTAACCCCATCTATGTATAATTCTCCAGCTGATATTGGAATCATCCCAGCGATGAGATTCAATATAGTGGTCTTTCCACACCCTGATGTTCCTAGAAGGACTATGAACTCACCCTTCTCTACAAAAAAAGAAATATCTTTAAGAACAGGCTTGCTCTCTTCATAACCAGCATATATATTATAAAGTTCTAGCTTACTCATGCTTTCTCTTTTTCCCAACATTTTTGTGTTTTGCAAAAGGATGTCTCTTCGAACTTGCTCTTCCTGTAAATGAAGATTTTCGCACGCTTCCGTTTGAATTCTCAGTTCCATTTACAGTCCGATTTGCTGTTTTCTTTCCCTGCCTGTTGTATTCGCTAACTAGTTGTCCACAAGCTGCTTTGATTCTATTTCCACGGGACTCTCTAAGCTTAACCTCTAAGCCAGCATCCTCCAATCTTGTTTTAAACGCAACTAACTGCTGCTTGTTTGGACGTTTAATGCGACTATTCGATGTTTCGTTATACTGAAGAAGATTAATCAACACATTCTTTCCTCTAAACCACTTTCCTAACTGTCTTACATCGCTTGAACGATCATTTAACCCCGGAATAAGCAAATACGCTATAGTGACTTTTCTGTTGTGCCTTTCGGAATAAGAAAGTACGGTTTCCACAACTTTTCTAATATCATGTCCTTTCATATGGGGCATGACAATGTCACGAGTTCTCTGATCTGTTGCGTGAAGCGAGAGAGTCAACTGTATTTTCAAATGTTCTTCTCTTATTTTTTTAAGTTGCTGTAGCGGCCCGACTGTTGAAATTGTGATTCCATCTGTAGGAAAATTCAATCCATCCCTATCACGTAGAATATGTATCGCCTTAACCAGATTATCATAATTGAACAGTGGTTCACCCATCCCCATAAAAACAATTCGATTGACTTTTTCTCTAAGTAGTACAATCTGCTGAACAATTTCGGATGGAGTTAAGTTACGGATAAAACCGTTTTTCCCAGATTCGCAGAAAACACATCCAACGGGACATCCTACCATTGTACTTACACACACTGTAGTACCGGTTCTTCTTTGAATACAAACAGTTTCAATGCAATAATGGTCACATAATTCGAACGCATATTTTCTTGTGTCGCCACCATTAAAAACATCTTTCACCTTTATAGTTTGATAACTTAATTTCGATGTGCCTTTATAAATAGATTTAAACAGCTTTTTTGCTTCGGTTTCCCCAATTACATCCACCATCTCGGATAGTGTATAATTATAGGGGTCTATTTTAATCATTTCCGCTGTCAAATTCTGGTTTGCATCCATTATATTACTCCTCCTTAACAGTCATTAACATACTGCAAAATACAGCTTCGTATTTCGCAAAATTATTGAATTGACGATACGCTAAACTTGATTCGTATGTTTCTCACACAGTTTCTAATATACCTTATCATTATAATAGCAAATTATGTATGTCTTGTCAAGATAGGTGGATTGTTTTTTTATTGTTTCCATAATTACTTATACTGAACGATGATTAATTGGAGGTTTTAATGAATGAGCAAGAAAACAGCTTATAAACGCAGGGACGGACGCTGGGAGTGCCGTATATCTATGGGCAAAGATGAGAACGGCAGACGTGTATGATATGTACCCCCTTTATCTGTACCGTCTATAACAGAATTCAAACGTGGAATGCAGTGTGTATAACAATGATTACCCAATTCTATTCCTATATATCTTCTCCCCATTTTATGAGCCACAGCAGCTGTAGTTCCCGAACCCAAAAACGAATCTAAAACTAAGTCACCAGGATTAGTACTCATAGAAATAATTCGTTCTATCAAATGCTCAGGCTTTTTACTATTCTTAAATGCAACACCAGCACCTTCATTATTTAGTCCTGTTGTTTTAATATCAGTCCATAAATCACAAGGGTTGTAAGATAAATAATCCTGAGCAAATAATACTTGTATTCGTGGCTTTCTTTTTTCTAAATCATAATCACCTTTAATAATATATAATTTATTTTGGGTTGTTTGGTGAATAAAAAATATATTCTTGCATTTACTATTGCGTGATTCGTTAATCTGAGCAGTAGTGCCACCACCCATTGAAACTGTTTGAAATATTCTATTTGCATTCTTGTAATTAAATTCAACTTTATCTTTTGTTGATTTTAATCCATTATTTTTATATACCTCACTTAGCGATATATATTCTGCCTTGTCCAAATACTGTTGACATAATTCAACCTCCTCAACAGTATAAGTTTCACTATTCATGACATCATGAATATAAGCAAGTTCTTCATCACTTATATTAGTCATTACCGTTTTATATTCATCATCCCATTTTTCTTTAGGAATTCTAAGTTCATTTAATTTTACATTTTCCTTTTTATATACCAAAATATACTCTTTAAGTTTGGGAAGCCTCTTTTCTACATGAGCCATTTTCGTTCCGGATGCTTCTGACATTTTAACAACAATACAATTTACAAAATTTTTTCTTAAAAACACTTCATCCATTAATAAACGAAGATATGGTTGTTCATTATCATCAATTTGTGTATATAAATTAATCCATCATTTGATAGAAGATTCTTCAATATCTCAAGTCTGTTTTTCATTAAGCTTAACCATATCGAATGCTCTAAGTTATCATCATAATGTTCAAATGCTGTTCCTGTATTATACGGTGGGTCTATATAAATACATTTTACTTTTCCTGTATACTGTTGTTCCAATGCTTTTAATGCAAGTAAATTATCTCCGTGAATAAGCATATTTTCTGTGTTAGGATCGCCATAATCTTTTGAAGAATCATGAAGTAATATACGAGGCTCTACTGCCGGTTCTTTACCTTTTCCAATCCAAGTAAGTTCTAACTTTTGCATTTGCAATTCCTCCGTTATTTAATCTTAAAGCCAATGGTCATAATATGAGTGATTTTACTATTGCCCTTTAGTTTTTCACGAATTTCATCTTGAAGACGTTCATTCATTTCATCAATTTCATCTTCACGTTTATTAATATCACGTTCCATTGTTCTACGTTTTTTCTTCATTTTTTCTAGTTCATCTTTTATTTCAAGCATTTCTGAAAGTGGTAAATTTGTGCTTGCCCTAAACTCTTTATTTTTTTCAGTGATAGCTTTCTTTAAATCTTTCAGTTCACGCTTAAGACCTTCTTTTAAATCTTCACTATAAGCATCTAACTTATCACATTCTTCTAGATAATATTTTTTATTATTCTCTTCAACTTGTTGTTGTTGATAAGCGATAAGTTCCTGCCTAAATCTAATGAAACTATCAGATTCTGCTTGACAGTTACCAACAACAGTTCCACGAAGTTCCATCATTGAATTGATAAGTTCCTCATCAAGCAAAGTTCCATCATCACATTTAACGGTAAATATCAAATGTTCTTCTTCTCCAATACCCTCATAGGATACTTTGTCCATTGATAGCATACCTTTTAATCCAATATGTGAATCAAAGAAAGCTATATGCCTATTTTTATTACCAGAGTAATCAAACTCAATCGTTACCGGAGAAAGTTCAGTTTTATTTGCTTCATCTAACCAAGCCGAATATAATTTATCATCTTTTCTAAGAAATATTTCTCCTGATGTTTCTGCTGATTTCCAATCAAGATTGTATATTTTAAATTTTCCATCATTGTCTACACGGAAACGAAGTTGGTCAAGTGGCTCAACTCTTTTTGCTCCATGCATAAGGAAAAAGTAATAAAGCCAGCGAGTATATTTGTCCATACTTGCAACTGTACTTGTCTGACAATCTTTAAGTTTCGCAGCTACATCCTCATCAAAGTTTTCTAAAATTGTTTGACGGGCTTGTGTCATTTTTTCATTGATTGCTTCAGCCATTTCTTCTTGCAATTCGTCAAATTCTTGAGTGATTTCATCAGATGTTTTGCATTTCTGATAAATTCCAGCAATACGTTTTTCAAAGTCAACACCTGATTCAATAGAACCGAGAACTTCATCGGAAGAGCCGAACACACCACTAAACAATCTAAATTTTTGATCGAGTAATTGGTATACTCTTACATCAGCTGCGTTTTTTCTATTAAGGAAGTTTATCACTACAACATCATTTTTCTGTCCGTACCTATGACAACGACCAATTCTCTGTTCAATTCTCTGTGGATTCCATGGAAGATCATAATTTACGAGCAAACTACAAAATTGAAGATTTATCCCTTCAGCTGCCGCTTCTGTTCCAATCAAAATGCTTGCTCTATCTCTAAATTCTTCTACGACTGCTGCCTTAATATCGGCAGTTCTAGAACCTGAAACTCTTCCGTCATCCTTATGGCGATCTTTCCATTCGTTAAGAATTCTTTTAGAATCAGCGTCACTATTAGAGCCATTAAGAAAAACAATTTGACCAGCATAACCATTGTTGGACAACAGATTATATAAATAATCTTGTGTTCTTCTTGATTCTGTAAAAATAACAGCTTTTCTTTTTCCACCAAGTTTTTCTGTTTCATCAAAACCTTTATGTAATGCAGTTAAAAGATTTTCACCTTTAGAGTTTTCAGTAATACTTTGTGCTAACCTAGCGTATTCTTCAAGCTGTGCAAGTTCTTGCATAATACCTTCTCGATCTCGAATCAATTCAGCAGTTGTGTGTTCTTCTTCAAATGATTCTGTTAATTCGTCAATAGTATCATAATCTTCAATATCCAATTCACTTTCAACGCCTAACAAAAGATTATTCAAGCGTTCTATTAGTGAATTAAGTGTTCCAGAAATTGCAAATGAAGATGAAGCTAATAATTTTCTAAGAACCATAGTGATGAGTGTACGCTGACCTTCTGGAAGTGCATATAATTTATCAGTCTGTAAATAATCAGAGATAAAATTATATAGTTTTTCTTCATCAGCCGAAGGTGTGTATTCTTGCAATATTGGAATTCTATTTGTGTATCGAACATATTCTGTTACTTGTGAACGGAGTGTTCGTTGACAAAATGAATGTAATCTTTTTCTTAAGTTACGATTACGAATTTCAGTATTATTAACTGCAACATACATTTCTCTAAATGTTTTCGCATCTCCAAAAACATGGTCATCGATAATACTTACCAAGCCATATAGCTCCATAAGATTGTTTTGCAGCGGAGTAGCTGTTAACAACAGTTTCTTTCTTCCGCTTAAAGCATTCTTAAGTCTGTTACCGGTAACATTACTTTTTTTGTATACATTTCTAAGACGATGAGCTTCATCCATAATTACCAGATCCCAATTTACAGCTTTCAATTCAGCCGCCTTTCGGGATGCAAAATCATATGAACAAATAACTACCTTATTAGAAACTTCAAATGGATTTATTGATCCATTTTTTCTAAGACGATTAAATTCTTTTGACTCCATGAGAATAGAATCGATATAAAATTTATCTTCAAGTTCTTGTCTCCACTGCATTCTAAGAGACGCAGGCACAATTAGAATTATTTTTCTTTTTCGTTCAGCCCAATATTGTGATAAAACAAGACCCGCTTCAATAGTCTTCCCAAGTCCAACTTCGTCAGCTAAAATCGCACCGTTGCTTAATGGTGATTTTACAGCAAACATTGCAGCATCTACTTGATGTGGGTTTAAATCAACCTTTACACCGGATATAGTTGAAGCTATTGATTCAAAGCTTGACTGCGGTCTTTTTAATTGTATTTGTTCAGCAAAATATCTTGATTGATGTGGAGTATAATTAACCATAAAATCACTTTACTCCTTTATTCATCTTCCGTTATCTCTAAAATATCTGACACATCACATTTCAATGCGATACATATTTTTTCAATAATATCCATATTTACATTTTCATTTTTCCCAAGTTTAGTTATAGAAGCAGCACTAATCCCTGCAAGCGACTGCAAATCCTTTTTCTTCATATCTTTATCAATTAGTATCTTCCAAAGTTTCTTATATGTAACTGCCATCTTATCCACCTCTCGAAACATTATCATTGCTTTTTATTTTGTTCTCTATTTTAGCATATTATTCTCCGTTTTTCAATTACTATTCCTTTATTAAAAGTAATATTCTTGCGAACACATGATTTTTATTATATTTCTAACTCTAATCACTTTTTCATAGTATTTCACAAACTGGGCCAGCAGTGTAAACTTGTCCAAGTTCACTCATTTTTGAGAATTTGCCTTTTTGCCAAATTTCAAAAATCACTGGTTGGGGAATACCCCAATCCCCTTGAAATCATCACTTATAAGTGATGGCTACGCATTCATTCTGAACGCTAAAACATAACTTCCAATAACGAAAAAAAGGATCGTTAAATTCATTAGTTGAATTTCTATCCTTTAAATTAACGATGTACTTTATTCATTTCTTTATCATATTTAGAATCTTCTCTTAAAAATTCCTCTACATTCTTTTGAGCCTTTTTATATTCCTGCATTAAAGAACGTGCCTTATAATATTCTGAAGATAAGTTTTTCTTTTCTGATAAGAGTTGTAAATATTCCTCATTCAATTCTTTGACTTTGGGTATTTTTTTACACCCTAAATCGTTAAATGCATCTTTAGCTGCTTTATGAATTAATATCTGTTCTCGGTGTGCTTCAAGATACTTTTTACTATAACCACTCTTTCGATATTCCACGTAAATATCTCTAGTATCCGAGTAATTAAATATATGTTTTTTCAACACTTGGATTTCTGCAATTCTTTTTTCTTTCGCCTTAATGTCATCAGACAATTGATTAAAATGATCAATACAACTATCTACCCTTTTATTCAAATTTTCCATACTTGTAATCTCATGGTCCCTTAAAAACAATAGTGTTTTAGATATCTGCTTTAAATTAAAATTTGTTGCCCAACGTTCATATGCTTCACCTTTATTGATTATCTTTTCTTGTATATTGATTAACAAATTCAACTTAAGTTCTTTATGAGCCTTTGTGCGTTTTCCATGAATTCGTTTCCTTATATCATCTTCTTTGTAACCATCTTCCAATGAACGTAATCGTATAAATCTCTGTTGTCCTTTTCCTCGAAAAGATATATGTTTTCCTCTCTTATATTCAAATCCAGCTTTGGCCATCAAGGATAGAAACTCATCAAAATCTTTGGGATTTTTTGATATGGCAATATCTATTTGATTGCAAATATTACTTCTGAATGAATCTCTCTTAGGAAAATCTGTACGTTTTGTTCGCATTGAGTATGGTTTAATTTCAATGACAGATAAGCCATTTTCCAAACAAATGATATCACTTAATCTTTGAATGGCTAATCCAGAAAACCAAAAATTTTTAAACTTCTTAGTTGCATCAAGTCTTGTAGAATTAAAAATGATATGGTTATGAATATGTGGTTTATCTGTATGAGTGCATACCATGAAAGCATGTTTACCCTTAGTAAATCTCATTCCTAATTCATAACCAATTTTATTAGCTTCCTCTGGTGTTATTTCACCTGGTTTAAACGACTGCCTTATTTGATATGCAATAATATCATTTTTCTGTTTACGTCCAACCTTTTGTAGATATTCCCTTTTTGTTAATAGAAATTCTTCATCTACAGTAACAGGATCACATTCATAAGAACTTATATAATTTCCATCATCTGTCTTGTCCGGATTCATTGAATAATCAGTTCTCGCCTTAATACATTGTGCTAAAGTTTTACCCTTGTTGATATGCATTGCTATTAATCTTGTCGTTGCCATTTGATCAACTCCTTTTCTATAAAAAAACAGTTAATCTTTTACAATTAACTGTAATTATTCCAATAATCAAGTTCAAAAATCTACTTTACTAGCTAAAATATATACAATAATATAGATTTCAGTTCTTCTTCTTTTAATCCAATATATCGAAAAAAACTTGCATAAACTATTGCCAATAAAGCAGGATATAGATTTACACTATCATTCCAAGATATAGTTCCATAATGTGTTTTTCGATTTCTTAATTTAACAAAATCAGAAATATTGCTTTCATTCATAAGAGGCAAGGACTTTTTCTTAATAATTTCGTCAATAATCGCACAATTTTCTTTATAGAGCTCAAAAATTTTTTCTTTTAATGTATAATTAAGATATTGAAATGCACTAAAAATTGTAGTTTCCTTATTTACATCAATTTCAGGATGATTACTCATAAATGTTTGTATAGTATCATTAATATTCTCTTTTAATTCTTCTATTAACTCATCTTTTTTTCGTTTTTTCTTATTTATACTATAAACCACTTCTAAAGCTGTACACATATCTTGAATATTTTTAATTGATATTTTATTAATATCTTTATTATCATTCGGTAATAAATCTAATAATGAATCGACTTTATTTTCGTTTATTTGATTAATTAGTTTAGGAATATATTCGAGTATATTATTGATATTAATTACTCTATTACAATTTTTTTTGCAATAATTTTCATATCCATCAAATATTTTACAGTTAGCAGTTTTATCATATTTTCCTTCTAGATTTCTTTGACTAAGATATACATCAAAAAAAATGTTATTTTGTCCAGTTAAGATTGAGAGTAAAGATTTCATGACGTTATAATATTTTGCAATATTCTCAAAAGTTTGAGGGTGTTCAAAAGACAATCTTATGAATGAATTTAATTCTCCCAATGAATATGAATTAAAATTGCTATTATTTATTTTTTCATAAGTTTGTGTAACAGAAATTGTCATATTTGTTTTTTCATTGTCAAAGATAAAATCAATAGATTGTTGATAATCATCCCAAGATTTGGTTTTGATTTGTCTTACACCATTAGTATTAAGTAATTCTTTAATGTCAATAGGTTCAAGAGCTACATTAGGCGGAAAAACAGAATTTATAATTCCTCCAAAAAATGTAATAGCATGAAACCTATTCCACGGCTCAGACATCCTATTATAAAAATCTTTAGTATTACCTACCGCTTCAATTATAAGTGGTGTCGCAAATCGAATAGACATATCTATACCCAAAATTGAAGTATTAAAGTTGCCATTATGTAAGAAAGCAATTGTCCTACCTTGGTGTATCCCAAAGAAAAATTCGGGTATTTGTCTATTAGCTACACGAATAGATTCAAAAACTTTGTATTTTTCATACTGATCCTCTTGTACTGGTAGTAGGGAAACATTAAATTTGTCTATATTATAAGTAAACTCGATATTGCCAATTTTTAGATATCCATTAAAATTATCCGGTATTTGTTCCATAGTGATTTCTCCTTTATTATAATAGTTTAATCTTAGTCATTATAACTCTTTTTTTTAACAGCAACCATAAAAACCTTGATACATTTATAACTTTTATATAATGCTTTCTTTTATTTCTTTTCAGCAGTATCTTTAAATTAAAGTAGTTTTAAAAATCGTGGATTTATATTATGCAAATCATTTCAAGATATGATTAAACTCATATCTATATTTAATAATTAAATAAAGAATATCAAAAGAATTTTTGATATGTGTATTTTCAATTGCTGATAAATAAGAACTTGTTAATTCTATTCTTTCAAATTAATCTTCCTATGGCTAGTCTACTTATTCTCTGCACTTTTTGAACATATTTCTTTTGCAACCAATGTTACATATTCATATTGAGCAGTCATGATATCTTCAAACAATTCCCATGTATCCAATTCGATTTCTCCAATGATTTTTCTTAATTTTTCTTCGCCTTCTTTGATTCTTCTTTTTATTTCCTTGTATTCTTCTTTCTGACCTATAGTTTCAAAAACAGGATCATCATAAAATCGTTCATAGAACTCTGACATAAATTTAATATTCATCTGCCTTCTCCTTTATTTTATCAAATTAGCTAATCTATAATTTATATTTTCTAAGGTTACGGACAACCAAGCTGCTAAGAAAATAATCAACATACAACCCGCAAACATGATAGATAGAATAAGCAACTGTGTCCATTTTTGAACAACGATTGTATAAATACCACCGACAACTAAAATAGTCATGAGAAGTCCTATCACATAGCTAGAAACATTCATTGTTAGCTTTATGAACAATTCAAACATCTTAACTATAAACATGATTGGATATACAAATAACTTCAATAACATCTTGATCACTGTCCTTTCATCTTTTCTAAATTAATTGTAATTATACTTTTAAAAAAACTCAATGATGTTAAGGTCAAATTAACAATTATTATGTAACGGTATGGCAAGAACCATACCTCTTTTTAATCATTGAATTGTTGAAAGTCGTTGAAGAATTTCTTTGCTTACACTCCAGATCTCATCTAGCCGACTTTGTAAATCTTCGATATCGGTAAGATATACACTATTGATTGCATTTGCACGTTTAGCATATTGATTCAGGTTGTTGCTGCAACGTCTTAAAAGAGTAATCATTTCCTTTACATCTTTCAAATCTAACTTCACGCAATATCCATCAAGTGCCATCTTGCGAAGATAAGCACTTAAACTTTGTATCTCCATTTCAGACATCTTTAATCGGATTCTATCCAATTCCTCTTGTGATACTACAAAGTGTATTTCTTTATCTCTCATATTCCACCTCTTTATCAGCTTTGTTACTACATGAATTGGATTTAGCAGTATTACTTTTCAAATCATCTAACACTGATGATTTTTCATCTTTATTTTGTTCATTACTGCCGTCCATATTCAACAGAGCATCTAGTTCTGCTAAACGAGAGTTTTTTTGACGTAATTCTTCTTCGTGTGGAAATGGTTTACCTAGTTCGAGTTTTGTTGCTTCTTGTTGATTTATAAGGTTTTCCAATTCTTTATTTTCTTTTTCTAATTGGTTTTCGATATTGGCCAGTGCGTTATCCAAACGAGTAATATTTCCTCTCGCATCAGTTCCTAACGTTACATAATGGCTCATTTTACCTTTTAGAATGATTTCAAAATTTCGTTGGAATATATCTAAAGTCAACTCCATATGAAAGCCACGATAACTTCCTAACATTTCTTTCTCGTTATCCTTAAAGTTTTTACAAGCAGCTAGAATTGCTTCTCCAGCGAGTTCTTTATCCATGATATTTTTATCATGAATAGTCATTCCTACAAATCCCTCTAATGGCAATGGATTATCTTTTACAGTTTCAATATCCTCCTTATATCCTTTGATATACTCCTTTGTTTTTTCAATCTCAGCTGGATAGTATTTTAAAAGTTTATCCTCCATTCGATACTGTTGACTTTGATGGTCTGCTTTTAAGACTTTTAATCTTGCAACATCTATATCTAGATCCATCTTTTCCTTAATGAGTGGATTACCGGCACATAACGCTTTAATTTCTGCATAAGATAATACCTGCTCATCAACATCATCACAAGAACGGACTGGAGATTTACTTGTCATGATCTGACTGATAAATTTCTGTTTATTCTCTAATGTTTGATACAAATAGGCATCAAACGTTCCCTCAGTCACATACTGATACACATGAACTTCTTTATTCATGTTTCCTTGACGAATGATACGACCATTTCTTTGTGTCATATCCGATGGACGCCAACCAACATCAAGATGATGAACTGCAACAAGTCTATCCTGAACATTAGTTCCTGCACCCATTTTTTGCGTACTTCCTAACAATACTCTTATCTGTCCTAAGCGAACTTTTGAAAAGAGTTCTTTTTTCTTTGCTTCACTATCTGCGTCATGAATAAATGCTATTTCACTTTCAGCCACACCATTTTGAATGAGCTTTTTTTTGATATCATCATAAACATTAAATGTTTCATCATTCTTTGGTGTTGATAAATCACAAAATAAAAGCTGTGTGAGTTTATCTTGTTGTCCTTCGTTATAAATCCTTAGAACATTTTTCACACAGACATTTAACTTACTATTTTCATCGTCAGGCAATAACGGATTCATCAATCTTTGGTCCAAACCAATCTTTCTACCATCAGATGTGATCTTAAGCATATTATCCACTGATGGATCAACGTTTCCACCATGAACCAAAGCAGCTCTTTCAGATAATGATTCCACCATTTCTTTTTGAATTTTAGATGGTTGTACAACAACTGTTTCAAATTTAGCTTCGGGTACTGGTAGATTTAATTGATCAGATGTTTTGATATCAGCGACTTCTTTAAAGATATTCATTAATTCTGGAAGATTAAAAAATTTAGCAAATCGTGTTCTTGCACGATAACCTGTCCCCTCAGGAGCAAGCTCGATTGCTGTTGTGGTTTCTCCAAAAGTAGAAGCCCAGCAATCAAAGTGCGTTAATTTCATCTGTTGTAAAGTCGAATATTGAAGATATCGCATGATGGTATAAAGTTCTGTCATTGAATTGCTAACTGGTGTTCCAGTGGCAAAGATAACACCTTTGCCATTTGTGATTTCATCCATATAGCGACACTTCATAAACATATCTGATGACTTTTGAGCTTCTGAAGTAGATAGACCTGCTACATTTCTCATTTTTGTATAAAGGAACAAATTTTTGAAAGCGTGACTCTCGTCAACAAATAACCTATCAACACCTAGTTGTTCAAACGTAATTACATCATCCTTTTTATCATTAGCTAATAGTTTATCTAGTCTTGCTTCAAGTGATTTACGAGTCTTTTCCATTTGTTTAATTGTGAAGTTTTCACCTCTAGAATACTTTAATTCTTCTAAAGCATTTTCAATATCCTGAATTTGTTCACGCAATAGTTTTTCCTGCCTCTGAGCAGAAATAGGAATACGTTCAAACTGTGAATGACCAATGATAACTGCATCGTAATCTCCTGTTGCAATTCTCGCACAGAATTTCTTACGATTTGCTGTTTCAAAATCCTTTTTACTTGCTACAAGTAATTTAGCACTAGGATATAATCGTAAAAATTCATTTGCCCATTGAAGTGTTAAATGATTAGGCACGACGAATAATGACTTTTGACATAATCCAAGTCGTTTGCTTTCCATTGCAGAAGCAGCCATTTCAAAACTTTTTCCAGCTCCCACTTCATGAGCTAATAACGTATTTCCTCCATACAATACATGTGCAACGGCATTCTTCTGATGAGGTCTTAACTCTATATCAGGATTCATCCCATGAAAACGTATATGACTGCCATCATACTCACGTGGTCTGTTTGAATTAAAAAGTTCATTGTATATTTGAATCAAATGCTCCCTTCGTTTTGCATCTTTCCAAATCCAATCTTGAAACGCTTCCTTTATTGCTTGTTGCTTTTGTTGAGCAAGAGTTGTTTCTCTTTTATTCAAAACTCGTTTCTGTTTACCATTTTCCTCGATTATATCATAGATACGTACATCTTTTAAATTGAGTGTATCCTCTAAAATCTTAAAACCATTCGCACGTTCTGTACCATATGTTACATTGACTAAAACATCATTTCTGCTTCCTACACTTTTACCAGTGATACGCCATTCAGCTGTCATTTCAGAATAATGAACTTCTATATAACTTTGGAGATAATAAGGTGTTTCAAAAAGTTCATACATAAATTGTTGAATATAATCTTTATCAATCCATGTTGCACCAAGCCTCACATCAATTTCAGAGGCATCTAAATCCTTGGGTTGTGCTTTTTCTAATGCTTCTACATTCACTTCAAATATTGGATTGGATTTAGCGGCAATGCGAGCAATACGTAGTTTTTCTCTTACATTTCCAGACAAATACTCGTCTGAGGTTTGCCAGTCTTTTTCAATATCATCACTGCCTAAAGGATCTTTAAAGATAACACCTCTTAATTCATTGATGATCTTATTAAAATCATTTGGTGTACCAAGTAGTTCCGACATATAAGGTAAATCTACTATTCCTCTTTCTCCAATGGAAATTGCTAAAGCCTCACTTGCTGTATCAACACTTGTAATATCAACTGAAGGACGGATTGTTCGTTTTGTGAACATATCAGCCTTACTTTCTAAATTACCATTTTCATCAATGTTTTCTAACGAGCATAACAAATAATACGATGAATCATCTGAAAAAGCTAATGAGTTTCCTCTTGAATTGATGAGTCCATATTTATCAGTAAAGCTATCATAAACATCATTCAATTCCTTTTGTTTATTCTTTATATCTTCATTAGGGTAGTCTTCAAGCTGATATTCAATGAGATCGTTAACAATCTGACGAAGTTCGGCAAGTCCTTTAATTCTCCCTTTGGCAATCTCATTCAGTTTGCAATGTCGCATTATGGAGTTTTCTCTAAAATAGACTTCATCATTTACAACTGTATATGAATAATTCTTTACATCTGGGTCTGCAGGTATCGTTTCAGCATCTTCCATTGTTTTAGAATCAGTTATTTCTGCTTCCTGATATTTTCCATGAATATTTATAATAGCTTCTGACAGTAAAGCCGATAGTTCTTTATCTTCATATGGTTTCACTGTTAATTCGTCTTTACCATAAGCAGTAGACCTTGTTGTTAATTCGCCTAGTATCATGTTTGGATGCTCAACAAAATAGCTATTCAAGGCAATATCATCACTATATCCTAAATGGACCCAATCCGGTTCAATATCAATAGGATGATTTCTTTTTTGCAAGAAGATGATATCCGAAACGACTTCAGCTCCAGCATTCGATTTAAATGCATTGTTTGGTAATCGAATTGCACCTAACAACTCAGCACGTTGAGCAATATATTTCCTTACATCTGGACTTTGCTGATCCATGGTAAATCTGCTCGTCACAAAAGCAATAACTCCGCCTGGTCGTATTTGATCTAAAGCCTTGGCTAAGAAATAATTATGAATAGAAAAACCTAACTTATCATATGGTTTATCACTTACCTTGTAATTTCCAAAAGGCACGTTACCAATCGCAATATCATAAAAATCTCGTCGATCCGTTGTTTCAAATCCTGCAATTGTGATATCAGCCTTTGGATAAAGTTTCTTTGCAATGCGCCCACTGATCGAATCAAGCTCAATTCCATATAGACGACTGTTACGCATTTCATCAGGTAACATACCAAAGAAGTTTCCAATACCCATAGATGGTTCTAAGATATTGCCAGAAGTAAATCCCATTTGAGCTAATGCCTTATACATCACTTCAATCACAACTGGACTTGTATAATGAGCGTTTAACGTAGATGCTCTTGCCATTTCGTATTCACGCTCTGGAAGAAGTTCTTTGAGTTCCTCATATTCTTTTGCCCATGCTTCTTTTTGACTGTCAAAGACATCTGGTAAACCACCCCATCCCACGTATTGTGATAGCACTTCTTGTTCTTCTTCGGTTGCATTTCTATCTTCATTTTCTAACTGATACAATAAGCGAATGGCCTCAACATTTCTTGAATACTTTTGTTTTGGTCCACCTTCTCCTAAATGTTCATCAGTAATGATAAAGTTATTCGCTTCTATAACTTTCTTTTCTTCTATTTCATTTACTGGCATAAGGGAAACTAATTGTTCAAAGTTTTCTTTCTTTTCTACTCGGTAAACTGGATAAGACAAAGATTTATCAATAAGCTGAACGATATCATCATTCATGCCAGTAATTTCAAAGGCAGTATCATCAATAGAAACCATCTGCCCAATTTCATAAGGAAAATCATCTTCTTTAGATTCTTCTACTTTTTGTTCTTGAGATACCTCTGTTTCCTTTACAACCATATCTTCATTCGATGGTTCGTCATCAAACTCATACATTACTTCTGGAAAATAACGTTCTTCAAGCATTAAGGAATCAATACGTTTGGCGACTTGTGGCCATGATAATTGGACATCATCACAGTCCCTTTTCTTGTATCGAATACCTTTTGCATCATGATCTTGACCACTACCATCACTAGAGGATAAAGCATGTGAACGTCCACCAATTCCATATTCTTTTTTTAAAAATTCTGCTTTTTCCTTGTTTGTGTGATTCTCAGCAAAGTAATTAAATATACGAGTTTTCCCTTGAGAAAAACTGCTGCCTTGTAAAAGTTCTTCTTCGATCTCATCATCTGTGATAAATGACTTTATAGGTGGTAATTCAAACATTGTTGTTTCAAAAGAAATTCGAGGTAAGCTTAATTCTACTAATCTTTTTTTAATATCCTCGCAATCATGATAATGAAAACGCAATAAGCCTCTATCCTTTTCATATAGATTTATAAACTCCTCAAATTGGTCCTTCAATATAGCAACATAAGATTCATACTGAAGCATTTTTGCCAGTTCTTGCGTTTCCTCTGGAAACCCTTTTCTTTCAAATTCACCTAACTTAGATAGTAGATTAGCTTCTTTAGCCGGCTCATCAAAATCACGATAGAGATACCATAATTTTTCTGCCAACTGTTTCCTTTCAAAAGAAGGAGCTTCTTCCAACTCAACATTTGACGCAAATTGTCCATTTTCAAGCAATGATTGAATGGTCTTTGCAACATCTAACCAAGGGATAACCTGTGCTTGTGGAACAAAGTGAGCTTTATTTCCTTTTGCAAACTCTATACCATCATCACCATACCACGCAGCAATGTTTCTATAATCTCCAATGATTCCATAACCACCAACATACATGCTCCTTAAATATTGTGATATATCTTCGATTGTTTTTTGTTTCATAAATTCAGTCACAATCATCATTCTTGAATTGGTCGTATTACTACCATAGATCAAGAATTGATTCAGTTCTTCTTGCTCGATAGAAAAAACGGAGGACAATTGATTTTTGTTCTCCGTTTGGTCAATAAATTGAATCTGCTCTTCTTCACTAATAAAGTCTAATAAACTTAACTGTTGATTAGTTCCGTCTTCACGATTTCTTCTGCTTCGCTTTTTAGGCTGTTCATATGTCGTACCCAAGCCATCTGATTGATTTTCTTGTTCGGTGCTGGATTCTTTTCCAACAACTGCTCCATCAACAATTCCATTCTGTTCTGTGCTGTTTCCTGTACTTCCATCAAGTGAGGAATCAACGTTTCGCTCAGAATCATGTCGTTGTAGGTCATTGGCTTGTGTTCCTCTAGATACGTCTTTCTCATTTGCCCCCACTTGTTCAATTCTGCTTGGCTCTGTTCTTTCAATACCATGTTGGGAATTTGATAATCTCCCACTTGCAAATAGCTCATTTCGTTCATCTTGAATGCTCCTTTCCTTTTCTGATTTATACTGTTCAATTCCTAATTCAACTTCTTTGAGTACCTGTGTTGTAATGCTGTTTACAGCCGTACCTAAAGCATTGATTGCTTTACGGGTATTAAATTCGTAGATACTCATGAAATCATCATTTTCAAAGTAGTTTTCTGGATGTTCTATACATCTTAAATAAACACAGTATGTTGCGCTTACTGTTACCGCTCTTTTAAAAGCTACCTCCTTGTTATAACCATCATACTCTTCCAGAAAACTATCTGCAACGATGTCAGCGAACTCATGCTCAAAGTCATGCCAATATTCATCAGCCAACTTGGAAACAACTTTTGGAATTTGGTTTAATAAATCATTTTCTTTTATCTTAAATTCATTCTCTAAGAGCTCTTGTATATAACCTTGATGTTGTTCATCTAATTTCCATAATTCATTCAAATCAAGAGAATTTGGGCGTGTTCCAGTATCAGCAACATCAAATACATATCTTAGATATAATCTATAACCATTATTAGCAAATAATGCAATCCCTTTAGAACCACGTTTCACATAACGTTGTTTTTCTAATCTCCATTCATCAAACTCCTTGCATAGAATAGCATTAGGACGTTGTGCAAATATCATGATCTGTTCTGGATAAGTGAAGGTATAGTTATAACTCATTGTTTTTAGAAAAGCCATCCATTTTTCAACATCTGTTGTCATTTCTTTTATTGTTTCCAGAGCTATTTCATTAAAATAACGTTGTTTGTCGTTCATTCTTTCCCTCCATTCGTTTTAATAAAGATCTAATTGCTTAAATTCTTCATCTGTCATTGAGTGAACCTTTTTTAAGACTTCATCTGTCAAAGATTTAAGTTGTGTTTCATCACTTTGAAGTTTAGATTTCATTTGTTCCAATTCTGATATCAGTCCTTTACGATAACCTGGGCTGTAAATCATGATCAACATTGCTTCATCTTTAGTAATTTCCATCATTCAATCTCTCTTTCTGTTGGAAATGATAATTTCTTTTCCCTACTTTTAGAAGTCGTTTCTTTGAGTTGTTCTAGGACAGAAGCTTTTCCATTGTTAATGATTCCATCAATCATGCCATAATCATCTTCCAATGTCATTTCAGCATTTTTAAGATAGTTCTCAGGTGGAATAAAATCTTTTAGTTCCCAAAATCCTAACGAATCAACATAATGACAAGTGACTTTATTATCTTGTTTTAAGGCAACGATATCACTTACAGATAAGCTATGACCTCGATAATCTTGTGGGAGATTTGTATTGAATTTCATATAAAGATTATCTAATACAGAGCCATCAGTAATATCAGGATATAATGGTGAAACATAAATGACTTCATAATGGTCATATTCTGGAACTCTTCCAATTTTTTCCAATTCTCGCCTGGAAGCAAAACGTTCACCTAGCGTTTCATCAACTCGTTTCAATTGCATGATGGCATAGCAATCTGTTGTTGTATCAATAAATGCTTGTAATCGTTCTTCTTGAGATGCATTACCATTGAGTTCATCCCATTTCTCTATTTTATTTTTTGACATATATATACACCTATCTTTCTTCTACAAATTCTTTAGTATTGATACCTTTGATTGAAACTTCATCTTTCTTTTCTTTTAACAAAGCCAATAAAGATGGTTTAATAATGTTTGAACGACTTTCAAAGTCTTCCAATTCATTTAAAAGATCTTCGGCAATATATTGATCATCCGAATCTTCACCAACCATTAATTTTAAATAGTCTTTGATCTCTTTTGTTTCTCCCGATAATATTTGTTGTTTTAATTTAGCTACTGCTTCTTCCTTGTTTTCTACGACATCTCTGTATTCGTATAAATCAACATCCTCAAAAAAATCAGTTAAATCAAAAGCAAGATTATCTGCTTCTCTGTTAAACGAAAGAATCATTTGAACTTGGTGTTCAACTTCCTCAACTTTTTCTAATATATCATCACAATTTTCAACTGATAAATCCTGTTGTTTCAAATCAAAATCCTCTAAAATGATATCTCTAGCTTCTAACATTGATAGTTCTGGCATATCTAACTGACCTCCATCAATTTCTTTATAATGGTTGTCGTACACCGTATAATCATAACCATCATCACAAGTCTGAAGCACAAGAAAATTATTCTTACCAACTTTCCATGCTTGCTGCCATTCATCACTTTCGACTTCAGGATTGTAAGTCACATTGCCTTTCTCCATCATTTCCGCAAACTGACAAATATGATAAACAACACCACCAATTTTGGCGTGATATTCATCTACATAAAAACATCTTTTCAAAACAGCATGATCTCTAAAATTCACCTGAATACATTTTCCATCTTCTATACGAAACAAATCATCATAGTGACTATTGATAAAACGAATCATCTTGATTCCCATTAAATCTTGTTCTTTCATTACTTCTCTCCTTCCTTTCCAAAATTCAATTCGAACTTAGCTTTGCCATCATTTTCAGTAGATAAAATAACCGTTGAATTAAATACTTTTCCTGTTTTCTTTGATTGACATTCTTTTAATTTTAACCTTTTATTTCGTAATAAATCCTCAAATTGTGTTTCTGTGAGTTTTTTACCGATGGATGAAAAGAATGCATTGTTTTTCCATAGCACAAAACGGCACTCTTTATTTGTACAAAAATAACCTTTCTGACCTTGAATGACATCACTACCACAATGTGGACATGCTCCTATAACTTTTTTGTTGTTCATAATTACATCTGCTCCTTTCACAAATTCATAAGTTTTTACTAATCCTGTAACCATATCTTCAATCTCTTGCATAAATTCTTTGGAATCATAAGTTCCTTTTTCTATACCAAGCAGTTTTTCTTCCCAATCCGCTGTCATTGATGCTGATTGAATCAGTTCAGGTACGACAGTTATCAAAGAAATTCCTTTTTGAGTTGGTATCAAGTTTTTTACTTTCTTATTAGCTATTCTTTCAATAAAACCAATGCGAACAAGTTTTTCAATGATTCCAGCACGAGTTGCTGGTGTTCCAATTCCTTTGCGTTCGATTTCCTTACTCATTTCATCAACACTGGCTTTTTCCATTGCCTGCAATAATGTATCTTCTGTAAAGTGCTTAGGTGGTGAAGTCTTCCCTTCTTTGATTTCTGAGCCATGAATAATTAGTTTTTCTCCAATAGCAAGATTCGGTAATTGTGTTGCTTCTTTTTCTTTTTTGTTTTCTATAAAATGCTCTTTAATTTGTTTCCAACCCAAATCAAGAGTGACTTTTCCTTTAGCATTAAATAGAGTATCAAAACACTTCAACACAACATCTGTTTCTTGATAGATAAACGGTTTTCCAACTGCACATAACAAACGCATAGCGATAAGTTTCAATACTTGGTACTCTCCTTTACCTAGTTCAGTTAAATTAAATTTAGTAATTTGTTTTGTAGGGACAATGGCATGGTGATCAGTGACTTTGCTGTTATTGATAATTTGTTTCACTTCTTTAGAGATTGGAATACCAATGTTAAATTTCATTGAAACTTCATCAATAAGACAATTCACACTTGCTGCCATATCATCTGTTAGAAATCTACTATCTGTCCTTGGATAAGTGACCAATTTTTTCTCATATAGACTTTGTGTATAATCAAGTGTCTGTTGTGCAGTGAAACCTAATAAGCGATTGGCTTCTCTTTGTAGACTTGTTAAGTCATAAAGTAAAGGGGCTTTTTCTTGTTTATTCTTTTTATCAACCTGAACAACGGTCGCTGTTTTGCTTTCTAAACAACTTTGTCTTAACTTTTCACAATCATCTTTGCTATCCATTCTTTGACTACTAGCATTGAAACTATCAAACGATAATTGCAACGTATAAAATGGTACAGACTGAAATGCTGATATCTGTGCTTCACGCATAACGACCATTGCAAGTGTTGGAGTCATAACTCGTCCAATGTTTAATGTTTGTGAATAAAGACAAGAAAAAAGTCGAGTCGCATTGATTCCAATTAACCAATCAGCACGTTCTCGACATAATGCAGCTTCATACAAAGCATCATATTCACTTGATTTTTTTAAATTCTTAAAGCCGTCTAAGATAGCATTATCCTCCATAGAAGAAATCCATAATCTTGCAAATGGTTTTTGACAATGACATTGATGATAAACTAATCTAAATATCAACTCACCCTCCCTTCCTGCATCTGTTGCACATATAAGACCATCAATATCATTTCGTTCCATCAGCTTCTTAATAACCTTAAACTGCTTATTGGTTGCTGATGAAACTTGATATAACCAACTTGTAGGAATAATTGGTAAATCATCATACTTCCATTTTGTATACTTAACATCATAATTTTCAGGTTGTGCCAGTTCTACTAAATGTCCTACGCACCAACTGACAACATAATTATTTCCCTCCAGGTAACCATCACATCGTTTATCAGCTTTTAATACTTTAGCAATGCTTTGAGCTACAGAAGGCTTTTCCGCTAATACTAATTTCATTTTCATTTGCTCCTTTCCACAAAAAAACAGCCTCATACTAAAGTACGAAACTGTTATGTAAACATCTACTTAATTTTATCTATTTGTCCTAAAAGTCTAAGACAATCACTCATACCCCTTAGATACATTTTAAATTCCATCATATCTTCTTGTTTTCGATACAATTCTAAATATCTGAAGATTTTATTAAGTCTATCATCGTCACTTACTTTATCAACAACTGTAAATCCATCTACCATTTTAGATATGATTTTTTCATCATTATAAAGTTTTGACATTTTTTCAGTGATATTACGAAACTCTGGATCTTCATCAATCGATTTTAGATACACGTATTCTCTTAATGCTAGATAATTTGATTTTCTGCTTTGTTCTAAATCTTCGATTGCTCTATCATACATTTCTTTCTCGCCTCCTCACAATATTAATATATACCTAGTTGTGTGAAAAATCGAGGATATGAAAAACAGTTTCATACTTTTTGTATAAAACCGTTAAACTGGGCTTTGTATTTATTCATTTACGAAAAAAATCATCACTTCTTGTTTGGTTTTCTTTTTATTCCCAGCAGTTTAACAAAATCATCAAATAAGGCTGTATCTGTTGGCTCAAACATTAACCATTTTCCGTCGTGATAGGTTTTAGTTTCATCATAAATTTTCTGCACTTCTTTTGAATAACTATTTCTATCTGTATCAAATTTTAATTGTTCATCTTTCCCCAAGATAATCATAAATCCTACACAGTTTTCCCTTGCGTACAATGCACAAAGCGTTTTTCCGCCACGACGATATTTATACTCATAAGTCCACGCTTTACCACCTTTGTTCCATAAACATTCCATGTCATACTTTTCATCAATTAAAGCACAAAGTTTATTCCATATATCATATAATGATTGTCCGATTAAAGCAGTCATTTCTTCTGCATTAGGTATTTTATCCAGCATATTCGTTTCTCCTTTATAACTTTCAATTTGTTATTGTAAATTGTTTATAAATTTTATACTTTCATCATATATTTTTTGATATTCAATATTATGAACATAATGAGAACATTCCAAAATTTTATATTCTCCATTTTGCTTACTATTTATATAATCAATAATAAAGTTTCTCCATTGTTCTTTTGCATATCCTGTCCCATCTCCATTAGATATAAAAAATAACATAGGTACATTAGTAATATCAATACTTTCTAATTTTTTAGCATTTTCTTTTATCTGTTTTGTTTCATTTAGCATCGAAGTTGTTGCTGTTCTTCTATAAAAAACAATTCTATACAACTTTTTTTCTTCATCTGTTAAATTTCCATCTTTAATTGCAGAAGAAGAATTAACAATAGATGGTATAAATCTAGTAAGTCCTATATCTGCTCCAAATTTAGCTAAAGAAAGGAGCATATTATTTATTTTCATATTCTCGTATGCTTTAGGGACTGATGGATCTAATCCCACTATTCCTTTTATTTCATCTGGATATTTATTTGCCCAATATAATGCTTCAATTCCAGACATAGAATGAGGAAATAAAATATATCTATTGTTTTTTATACCTGCTTTATTCAATGATTCTCTTGTTTCAAATAAAATTGTATCTATATCTCTATCAATATCACTTATATCACTAAAACCATAACCTGCTTTTTCTACTACTGCTATTTGATAATCATTTTTCAAATAATGAATATAGTGTTTTAAAATCAAGTGTAGGTGAACAAGTTCCTCCTCCAGACATAAATACTAATGTTGTATCACTATTGGAATTTCCACTTACATAAACATTTATATTATGATTATTAACTTCAACAATTTTACCAGTTGTTTTAAAAAATTTATCTTCTTTTTTTAATTTTATTTTATGATTAACGAAACTTATTATCATCAACAATACTATAAGGAAAATAATAACTTCAATTATAATTATACTAATTTTTAAAAATTTATTCATAGATTATCTCACTTTCAAATTAGGATTTGTTGACTATGCTTTGGACTTACTTGTTACTTCATCCCCACTTAGGATTACCCATCAACATATCTATTACATGATGTCTGTCCCATACAGCAGCAATTTCTAAATTCTTACATTCATCATATGAACATGAACGAATTTCGCCTTTATAGTATATGCTCCTTTTTCCTGTTATTTTATCAATAACGCATTTAGGGGGAGCCCATGCCTCGTCCGCATTTTTAAAGCCTTTATGTCCTACTACTTTCCACTTCCCATCGCACAATAAATCCTCATATACACATATAAAACGATAATAGCTTACCGTATCCGGTAATTCAGAAATATCATTATAAATACCGCAGTAAATTGCCAAAGTATATTCTTTAAACAGTCGTCCATATGCGTTTTTTCCATTAGGAAGAGGTATTTCATAAATATCGCCAAGTTTTAACTTCTTCTTCATTCCGCATCTTCCTCATATCTCTTTTTCTAATTCAGTGGTATACAATTCAATAAATTACTATTTATTAAACAAATCACTAAATTGTAATTTTAGTGAATAGTAACTTAATTTTCTTTTTTATTAAACATATGGCGTACTTTATCTATTCGATTATTTGGTCTACGTGATTGAATAACTGGTTCACAAGTAGCAATTTGATAATCTTTTAATTCTGTCAAAAAAACTGCTTGCCCATTTGTATATAGAGTTAAAGTATTACGATATTCATTAATACAACGTACAGGAATATGTCCTGTAAAAATAACTTCATCATTTTTTGATTGACTTGTTTCAATTATTGCACAATGTTTTTGTGCATCTTTATATGCACGAGAAAAGTATCCCTCTGGTGTAAAAAGTATAAACGAAAGATATGGCTCTAATAATTGCGTTCCCGCTTTTTTCAATGTTTGTTCAAGTACAATTGGGGCAAGAAAGCGAAAATCCGAGGGAGTACTAACAGGGCTATAATAAACACCATATTCAAAACATATTTTACAATCTGTCACTTTCCAACCATACAATCCTTGCTCCAGTCCATAATTAATACCTTCTCTTACTGCATTTTGAAAACTTTGATTTAAATAACCGAGTGAAACTTTGCTTTCGTACTGTATTCCAGTGCCAATTGGAAGTGGAGTTATTGATAATCCAATTGATGCCCAAAATGGATTTGGTGGTACTTCAATATGAATAGTATAATCTGCCTTTTGTAATGGCTTTTCCAAATAAATTACGGTTGGATCTTCGATTCTTATGTTTATGTGATATTTTTCAATCAACAGAGAACAGATAACTTCTAACTGCACTGTTCCTAAAAAAGAAATGATGATTTCATGTGTTATCGTATCAACATAATAACGTAAAAGAGGATCAGTATCTGCAATTTCTGTAAGAGCATCCAATAATTTTTCTCTCTCTTCTATTTTTATCGGTTCAATTCTTGTTCGTAGTATTGGTACAGTCTTGTCATTCCATACATTGCATGGCAAAATCTTTTCATTTCCTATAATATCGTTCAATCTTAATGTATTGTTAGGTATAATAAAAATATCTCCAGAACAAACTATTTTTGTCTGTATCATTTCCCCATTTGAAGGAATATATATTTCTGTAAGTTTCATTTTCTTTTTTTCTGGCAACATAATTGTATCTCGTAAGTGTAATGTTCCACTATAAAGACGCAAATAAACTAATCTTTGCTTATGGTCTGTATATTCAATTTTAAAAACTCTTCCACATAGTTCTGAATCATTCTCATTCATTTCAGAACAAAAAAGATTTGAAATAGCTTCGATAAGTTGTTGAGTCCCTATATTATTTCTAGCACTTCCATGGTATATAGGAAACAACGAACCTTTTTTAACACACCTATATTCTTCATACATTAATTCTTGTATAGTCAATTTTTCTCCTACAATATATTTTTCTAAAAGTTTATCATTTTTGGAAATTACAGGATCCCAATCATCTAAATCAATGATATTTTTAATTGATATTTCTGGAGTTAATGTTACATTTTGCATAACAATAATATCATTTGAAAGTTTTTCTTTGATATTTTGATAAATATTATTTAAGTTAATTCCATCCTGATCTATTTTATTTATAAAAATAATTGTTGGTATATTCATTTTTTGAAGTGCATGGAATAGTATTCGGGTTTGTGCTTGTACACCATCTTTAGCAGAAATTACTAAAATTGCTCCATCAAGAACAGATAAGGAACGATACACTTCTGTTATAAAATCTGTATGTCCAGGAGTATCTACAATATTGATTTTGTAGTCATTCCAATTAAAAGAAGTAACTGCTGCCTGAATTGTGATTCCACGCTGACGTTCTAAAAACATAGTATCTGTCCTTGTTGTTCCCTTATCTACACTGCCTAATTCTAAAATTGCTCCACTTGTATAAAGCAGACTTTCCGTTAAGGTCGTCTTTCCTGCATCTACATGAGCAAGAATACCAATGTTGATTATTTTCATGGAATTTCCCTCCCTACAAATTTATCTTTTAACTTAAAATCAATATTTGCTAATTTTGTTCTTTTAAACTATTCTCAAAATCAATTATCCACTTTTCTAATGTTTCTACTAATGCTAATTGTTGTTTGAACATTTGTTTTCCAACATTAGGAATATGTTGTCTATGAGAACGTCTTTCATTTAGTAATTCTTTTAATTCTAATATCTTTGATTTTATATTAGAAACAAGAATCTGTTTTTGTTCATCATCTACTAAATCTAAATTCGTGATAATAACATTAAAATCCAAATATAGACTAACATCAGAATTTGAAATATCATTCATAAGTTTATTAAAATAATCATTACCTTTGTTAGTAATAGTATATATTGCTTTATCTGGCATATTTCCCTCTTTCTCTTTATGGCTAACAATATATTCTTTTGATTCTAATTGTAATACTTTCTTATAAATAGACTGTTCACTAATTTTTACCCATCTTGGTATATTACGATATTCTATATTTTTTTTAATATCATAAGCACTTTGTGATTTTTGTTTAATAAGTCCTAATAATACCAAATCTATATTTGACATAATCTCTACTCCTTACTTAATATAATCTGTAACGCCAAGTCTATTTCCAAATGGATCTTCAAACTCGACTGCATTACCAGTTCCAATTTTAAAAGGCTCACTCAAAAATTTTATATCATTATTCAACATTTCTTTATAGAAGATTGCAACATCTTCTACTTCAAACCATATTGTAGGCTTTAAATTCTCAAATTTATTTTTGTCTTTTAAAATTATTGCAGGTTCTTCATTTCCAATATTATAAGCAACCATTCCCTTATCAGAGAAATCAAATTTCTTTTTTAACCCCAATATTTCCTCATAGTATCTTTTTGCTTCTTCCATATTATCTACAGGAAGAAAATAATTGTCATAATTTTTCATATATTTAATGTCCTCCTTTCTACTATAAACTACACTACTATATTTTATAGTAGTTATCGTTAAAAGTCAATATATAATAAAAAAATAGATTAGTTGCACTGAACTAATTTATTTGTATAACTGCCTGTCGTACAAAAAAGACTGTCATTACTGACAATCTTTTTGGTAAATTACTATTTATTAAACAAATCACTAAATTGGAATTTGTCTCTTTTTTTCTTTTGTCTTTCATTCTCTAATATTGTAATCGCAAATATTGCTATGCCAAACCCAATAATGCAGATTAGTGTTCCACTAAGTGATATCCTTGAATTTATAAAACCAGTAAACCCATTTACCACAGCAAGCATAATAAAACAAAAGCATATTACTAATGCAATCTTAGAGGCCACAGTATAGTTCTTCATTTCTTCCACCCTTTCAATTATGCGAATTCCAACTCGACAACTTCCAATTTGCCTTTATATTACTTAAATTATATCAAGTATAACCTTATATTCAATCTATTTCATATTTATTAGTATTTTTTTAAACTCATACCTCATGATAACTATGTATGTAAAGGCAGCCTTAACTGCCTTTACAATTAAACCTTATTTTCATCATTATCTTCTTCTAATTTGTCTTCATCAATATCAAAGAACCCATTATCTTCGTCCTCATCATTTAGATAATCAGCATCTGGATCAGGATTTATTTCATTTGATTTTTTCTTCTTTGTTTTCACAAAGAAGAAAGTACCTCCAGCCAATACTGATAAACCAATAACAACTACAAGAGGCATAAAGTTTAAATTCATTTTTGAATCTTGTTTTTCCTCTTTTTCTACAACTGTAACTGTTTCTGTTTTTTCTTCAACTGATTCTTTTTGTTTTTCAATTTCATCTTTGATAGCTTGTGCATCTTCTTCTTTCATTAAGGAAAACAAATCTTCTTCATCAACTTGATTTAAGAAATGAACAGTATTATTTCCCTTATCATCACGATCAATGATCAAATAAAAATAGTTTCCTGTTTTCGTTACTAAAGTAATGAACTGTTTATTGCTATCAGTAGTTGAAGAAATATCATCTACCAAAGTCATATTCCCATCAGGAGTTAATGCATTTTCATTCTCTTTAGAAGTTTCAGTTTCTTCCTGAGTTCCCTGTATCTCGGTAGTTGATGGTGGAGTAGTCTCCTCACTATTTGCTTTTGCATTTACTGGAAAAACAAAAAAACTTGCTGACATTAAAAATGCAGCCATCACTGCAATAAGTTTATTCTTCATCTAAATTATCCTCCTCATTTGTATTATATTCATTAGGCAATTCTTCTGGCACAGATACAGACGCTTTTTGAATAAGAAGTGCTAACTGTTCTGGTGTTAGATTTGCCGCATGAACCATTTCATGAATCAAAGTATTTTCTGTTTCTTTATATTTCTTTTCTAACTCTTTTACACGAGTATCCCACTCATCTCGTTTAGCTCGTGCTTTTTTTAGATCACTGTTAATCTTATCTAGTTTATTTGCCATAAACATTCTCCTTTTTTATTTTAATCTTCCATAACAATAAAAATGTTCTTGCCAATAAGATGAATTTACATGTGCATAAGAAATTGGATTACCACAATGAATCATCATTCCTTTTCCAACATAAATTCCAACATGACTAGCTCCAGTTGTATCATAGGTTCCTTGGAAGAATATCAAATCACCTGGTTTTACTTCACTAGGTCGAATGATATCGCAAATGTTCTTCAGTCCATTTGCTCCTAACCTTCCTACATTCCAACCATTATTAGAATGGTTGATGACCCATGATACAAATCCCGAACAATCGAAACTAGTTTCTGGAGAAGAGCCACCCCATACATATGGATAGCCAAGATACTTTTCTGCTTCTTTGATCATGTTTGCAAACTTTTCATCTGTTAATGCTTCTCCGGGAATATCATAATCTAAATATTCTCCTGTAGAATTTGCATAGATATCATCTTCAAATAAATAAGAGCGATTACCTTTTGTATCTAACAACAATCGGTATCGATCCTTCTGTTCATCAGTTAATCCTAATTGATTGATAGCAGAACCTAATCCATTATTTTTAAGTTTTACATTCAAGATTTTATATTCATATTCCACTTCAACTTCGTACTCATATTCTTCCTGTCGAGTTTCACCAGTTTCAGGATCAACTACTTCTTTTGTACCAGTTCTTGTTTCTGTTTTAGTACGAGTTTCAGTTTCTTCTTCTAAGGTAAGCGAATATTGCAAATCAAATAATTCTTGCAGACTATCTTGAACCTCATCTTGCATATAATCTTCAAAGACAACCGTTAGATAAGAAGTTAATTCATAAGGATTATGGTTGATGTCATCTACATAATAACGATATTCATCATAGCCAGTATGTTCTTCTTCAATCTTCTCAATCTTTGACTGTAGCTCACTTTCTAAAGCTTTATAATCATCATTTGCTCCAATTATTGCTTCATCAGTTGCTGTAAAAGAAGCTCCTACAACCATATTTGAACCACCTTGAAACATAACTGAACAAGATGATAATGCAGTTGAAAGAATGAATAAAAGCATTACTGCTACTGCACCAATAACCAATGTATGCGAATGTCTAGTAGCAAAAGACACCATTTGTTCTGATGCCTTTTTAACTTTATCTTTTACAGTTTGAGTTGCTGTAGTTGTTGTACTTACACTTTTCCCACTTTTAGCAGCCATATATTCTTTTTTGATTTGCTGCTTCTGTCTCCATTTTGAGATAGGATTAGATACAGACTTTGGTTCAACTGATTTTTGTTTTTGATAAAGTGTATTGATATTTGCTTTATCGGCTTTGGCTTCTAATTTCTCTGCTTGTCTGCTTTTACGTAGCTTATTTCCATAAATAGCATTATTTACAGTTCTAACTGATGATTCGGCAATCTCTTCACTTCTGTGAAATGACTTTACACCAACATTATCATCTTCATTCTTTCCAACTTCTTGATGAAGTTTTGCAGAAATTGTTGAACTCGCTCCTTTGATTAGTGCTCTTTTTGTTTTTGATGGTGTTTTGATATCGTCAACAGCTATTTCAGCCTCTCCAAAACGAAGTTTCGCTTTTCGGGTTGCTGATTTTTCTTCTTCAGTAATCAGCTTACTTTTTGCTTTATCAGCTTTATTAACAGCTCTCTTTGCTCTTTTATAGGCTTTACTAACATTTTCATCTTTGAGTTCATCTTTCTTAAAGTGAAGCTTGGTTGTTTGTTTTTTCAACAGCTACTCCTCCTTTTGTTCAGATACCTCTGATAATTTTGTTGTCATAATTCTATACAACTCTAAATCAGTTGGGAAATGATCGACGAATGGCAAAATGACATTACCATAGAATAATAATCCTTCACCCTCACCAGATTGCGTTACATAAGATAGCTGATGAGTAGAGATATTCAACTGTTTCGCTAGAATCTGTCTATCCCCAGCAGCTTGATTGAGCATATAAATGAAGTCTGAGTTCTCAAAAATATTTTCAACTTCTCTACTGGATAATAGATCTTTGATATTTTGCGTGATACCAGTAGGAATACCTCCCCATTTACGGAATCTTTTCCAAATCTCAACAGAATAAGAAGCTGTCTGTTCTTCTTTTAGTAGCAAGTGAAATTCATCCATATAGTAGCGAGTTGTTTTACCAGCATTTCTATTAATTGTTACACGACCCCATACCTGATCTTGAACGACAAGCATTCCAATTTTCTTTAACTGTTTTCCTAATTCCTTGATGTCATAACAAACCAAACGATTTGTGATATCTACATTTGTTCTATGATTAAACAAGTTCAAAGAACCTTTCACATAGATTTCAAGTGCAGTTGCCACATGATGTGCTTCCTTTTCTTCCTGTTTCAACAAAGCATGATACAAATCTTCTAGTAATGGCATATTCTCAGGAATAGGATTCTTAAAATAATTTTGATAAATTTGATGAACACAACGGTCAATAACAGTCTTTTCAATTGGCTGTAATCCATCTTTTCCACCAACAACTAGCTCACAAAGCGATAAAATAAAATCAGCTTTTAATGCAATTGGATTATCTTCTTCTGAATAATTTGAATTGATATCCATTGGGTTGATGAAATGATTGCTTGATGGACTAATTTTGATAACCTGTCCTTTCAATTTCTTTACCAATGCAGTGTACTCAGATTCTGGATCACAGATAATGATATCATCATCTGTTACTAAAAAAGCATTCGTAATTTCACGTTTTGCACTAAACGACTTTCCAGAACCCGGAGTTCCTAAAATCAAACCATTAGGATTCTTTAATTTCTTTCTATCAACCATAATCAAATTATTAGAAAGAGCATTTAGTCCATAATAAAGTGCTTCCTTATCATTTTGAAACAGCTCCTGTGTTGTAAATGGAACAAAAATGGCTGTACTAGAAGTTGTCATTCCTCTTTTAATATCAATAAGATTTAATGCTAATGGTAAACTGCTCATTAAAGCATTCTCTTGTTGGTAATCTAATCGTCTTAAATTACAGTTATGCTTTTGAGCAATGGAGCTTGCTTGAAAGACACTATTTTCAAGTTCTTGCTTTGTTTTTCCTGTATTCATGATAAGCATCGTTAATAAAAACATACGCTCATTTTGACTTTGTAGTTCTTTTAATAATGCTTTTGCATCTTTGCCATAAGTTGCTAAATCTGATGGAATGATATCCATATCATATCCAGAACGAACTGCTTTTTTCTGTTCCTCAATCTTAGAACGATCAAGTTCAGTAATCGTATGCTTTACTTGTTTAATAGCAGAAGTTTGATCAACTGATTGAATATGCATCGTGATGATTTGACTTGAATCCATTTCAAGAAAGTCCTTTAACATCTGATCACTCAAATCGGAAGCACTGATCATCAAATAAGACATAGCTCCAAATGATTCACCAACTTGAAAAACACGACTTCCCGGAAAACTAAAAGAAGTAGGAGCAATAAAATCTTTAACAGATAATCCAGTTTCGCTTAACCATTTCCATTCAAAACGAAATTTATCCATCTCATACATATGAAACATAGAATGCATGAGCTGTAATCTTTCTTTTCCATTCAACACTTTAACTGCAACACCTAATCGACGAAAGTTATTCAATAGATTGATTTGGATATGCTCAAGTCTAGGTTTTGCTTCTTTCATTGATTTTGCTTCTATACCAAAAGTTAAATATTTTGTTTTGGTCAATCCGTTGTTTCCTTGTGATAGCTGAGTTTTCAACATCTGGGAATATTCATTTCTTACTGCATTGAACCCATCATTTTTCAGAGGAATACGAATTGATTTTTCAAAACTCTCAACATCAGTTGCCATATTCATAAATGACAGTTCAAAATGAATCGAACTGTCAAAGAAATTGAGAAAGCTGCACCATTCTTCAAAAATGGCTGATTGGTCTTCCTGTTGTGCTAACTGATAATTGATGTCTTGAAACTGAATGGTTTTCGTATAGTAGTTATCTTTCACCCTACAAATACCATCGGGAAACATTCTTTGAAATGGGATAGATTGTTGAGCTGTTCTAGGAACTCCATCATCATTTCTTGCATTTTCAATGATGCTTTGAATCTGATGTTGTTCCTTTTTGGTTAGATAACTTGGTACTTTAATTTTTTCTTGCTTTTTTCTTTTGAGAATTTTTAACAATTTCCATGACCTCCTTTTCTACTTTTTCCTGTTTTTCTAATAGTTCATAGTAATTATTTGTCTTAAAAGGTCTTATCTTTGGACGCATAAACTTTGTTTCAATAAAATGATGAGCAATGACCTCTAGTGGCTGTCCATCTTTTTCGTACATTGCTAAAAAGAACATGGGTAGCATAACAATCATCATACATATAACTGCTACACTTATATTCCCATATTTTTTCATCAGAAAAAAAACTGGTAAACCAATCAATGCTCCTATACCAAAGCAAATCAATTGTCTTTTCGTTAGATTGAATAATATCTTTGATTTCACTCGTGTGAGATCACGAGGTACTGGTACATAAGCTGCCACAATCATTTCTCCTTTCTTTAATGGGCATTAAATACACTCTTTGCAAGATATCCTGTCTTAAACAAGGTAAAACATAATAAAACTGTATATCCCATGACTCCCCAAATAGATGCAATGATATCTTCACTGATTGAAACATTTTGTATCAATACAGCATAAATACCAACGCAAATCATGATAAGAAAGCCTTGAAAACCAAGTGCAAATAAGGATCTAAGATAATTTTGTCCAATCTGACTTTGTTCTCGGTTCACAAAAGTTGAAAATGGGATAGGTGCTAGACTTGTCATCAAATAAATCTCTATCATACGTCCATAAACGATAATAAAAATAATAATAGACAATGCTGACATCGTAAATTGAACAATAAATGATTGTAGGAACAATCCAAACAATGGACCAATATCCATTTCCATCAGTGTTTCCTGAATGGTTTCCAAAGCACTTGCATCAATAGCGGTTTCTGAGGATATAATGCCTGCACTAGAATTGATGACTTGCTGAGACACATCAAAAACTGCCATCGTAATATTGAATGTGTTTGAAATCAATACAACTGCAACAAATGTCTTGAATATCCATTTAAAAAATATCCATGTTTCAAAATTTGATAGATTATTGTGGTCAATAATCATTTGAATGAGTTCATAGCAAGCAATAAAAGTAAGTATCAATCCTGCTATGGGGATGATAACGGATTCTGAAATATTTCTTATCATCTCAAAGACACCAGGTGAAAAATCTGCTGGTGTCGTTCCAACCTGTGTTGCAATATTTCCTACTTGTTGGTTCACGGAATCAAACATGCCCGTAAGATTATCCATAATACCGCTGACAAGCAAATCCTTAATCCAGTCTGTTATCTTATCGAGTATGAAGTCCACACTTTATGCCTCCTTTTCTTAACCAAAAAGTCCAGATAGTAAAGGAACCAATGTTGTCCCAATAAGAGCAACACCACCTCCAGCCATAAGCTGTTTCATACCTTGAGATTTTGCTCCTGGGTTATCGTTACCATATCCCTCTAATAAATTGATTGCTCCCCAGATACCTAAACCGGCTCCTAATGCGATAACTAATGTTTGCAATACTGTTATTGCTGAATTAAAAAATGCCATTCTTCTTTTTCCTCCTTAGCTTTTGTTTTTATATTTTTCCTTAATGCTTCCTCATTTTCTTTGACCATCCATTTTACTTTTCATTAACCACGTTAGTTTGTCATAAAATGAGATTGCATTTAAGTCATGAAAAAAAGCCTTCCGTTATTCGCTATGAATACAAAAGACTCTAAATAGATGCATCAGCATCTACAACTATAAACACATCATCAGCTTTCAGTTTTAGCTTTGTGCTAATAAACTTTTCAATATTAAACGTATTGCGTTTATCTGCATCTGATGTGTATTGAAAATTTGGGTGTTTCGTTAAATCATATTTATATGATAAAAAAGGACGAACACCTCTTAACTGTAAGATACACTTGTTTCCATCTAAAACAGCTAATTCATCAATTGTCATAAGGTCTTTACCTAACTTTTGATAATTTGTTCCATAAGATGGACTGTTTCCTCGTGTATCTGATGTGTTATACATATCAATCGTTTCTTTACCCAACGCTTGATTAAGTTCTTTTAAAGTAGTCGGTTCAGAACCACCCAAGAATACTCTAGAATCCATATTACCAATAATAGTGTCTGCATTATCCTTATAGATAGCTTTCAACTGACTTTGTGCTTGTAATACCAAGCAAGCTGAAATCTCACGACTTCGAATGGTTGCTACTAACTTTTCTAAATTAGGAATCTGTCCAATATTGGCAGCTTCATCAATCAAGCATCGAACATGAACAGGTAATCTTCCACCATAAACATCATCAGCCTTTTCACATAACAAGTTAAATAGCTGGGTATAAATCATGGAAATCAAGAAATTAAATGTTCCATCCGTATCTGACATGATAAGAAATAATGCTGTTTTCCTATCTCCTAAAGTATCTAGTTCCAATTCATCATAAGAAGTAATTTCTCTTAATTCATCAATATCAAAAGGTGCTAATCTTGCACCACATGAGATTAAGATGGATTTAGATGTTTTACCTGCAGCCAGTTTAAATTTCTTATACTGGCGAACAGCGAAATGATTTGGATTTTTTCTTTCCAATGCTTCAAACATAAGATCAACAGGATTTTGAAAATCTTCGTCATCTTCTCGGACTTCCATTGCGTTAATAAATTCAATCAAAGTAGAAAAGTTCTGTTCTTCAATAGGAGCTTCAAAGTGGATATACCCAATAAGAGCACAATACAAAAGTGTTTCTGCTTTTGTCCAGAATTCATCCCCCTCTTTGCCATCTCCTTTCGTATTGGCAATCAAGGTCGTCACTAGCTTAAGAATATCTTTTTCACTATGAATATAAGCAAAGGGGTTGTAATGCATTGATTTCTTAAAGTTGATGGTATTAAAAATCTTTAGTTTATAGCCATACCTTAATAGTGCATTACCACATTCAATAACAATACTTCCTTTTGGGTCTGTAACGACATAAGATGAATGCATTTGTAATAGATTAGGCTTGATCCAAAATCTTGTCTTACCTGAACCAGAACCTCCTACAATCAAAACATTCTTATTTCGAGCATTCTTTGGGTTTTTAGGACGATTGCTCATCATTAAAAACTCCGTTTTCGTAAGGATGATATTATCCTCAAATTTACTTGCTATAAATGGCTCGATATCTTTTCGTGTTCCCCAACGTGCAGAACCATACTCCACTTTATGACGAAACTTTTTCGCATTTTGCCCTTTGATATGAACAGCCATCCATAAAGCAACTCCACAGATAATTCCAACGAATAGATCAAATGGATAAAGACTAGGCAATGTATTTAGAAATGCAATACCTAATGTTTCTAAGAAAGATAATATCTTTTTTGATTGATTAAATCCTTCAGCTAATCTCCATGCTTCTCCAATATTCGTAGTAATAAGTCCAAATATAAGGTAAGGAAGATAAAGAAAAAGGAGCTTCTTAAATTTGTTTATATCTAAACTCATAAGCTTTGCTCCTTATCTTTATTTCTGACTTTTCTAGAAATTGATTTCACTTTCTCAACCATCTTTCTAAGTTCAGAAAGAGCACTCTTTCTTTCATCTTTTTCCATAACTGAAGATAGATACTCTTTAAAAGCTTTTGACATATCTTTACTGTCTTTTGATTTAAAGAATACTAGATATTTTGGTGGTTCAACTCCATCATCTTTTTTAATTTCATAATCAATATGATGTTTCCTTGCAAATCTTTCAAAACCAGAAATATCCGTTTCAGATATTTCAATGTTAGATAAATGTTTACTTTCTTTCATCAACTGCTTTACAGTTTTCTTCTGTGGATTATTCGCTTTTTCAATTCTTTTATTCATCTTCATTTGTTTTCTGTTTCTATGAATATTTTGCCATCCAACCCACATCGTTCTAGCAGAAAGTTTTGATGTTGAGATAACTAAATTAAAGGTTCTGTTTTCTACTTCTTCCTGCAATGCTATCACCTCCTAAAATAGTAAGATTATTTTTTATTCTTGCCCTCAATTGTTAAAATACCGTCTAAGGTTGTTGCGACAATATGATATCTTTTCGCTAATGCAATATCATTTTTGACTTGTTCATCTGTTGTACTTCCACATACAACAACGATGCGACATCTTCTTAGTAGTTCCATAGCCATACTCAAGCGATCGCTATGTTCCTGTGGAACTTTATCATCTAAAAAATCCGTATGCATAAGTCTTGGACAAATAGGAGAATAACCAGCTTCATATACATTTCTACAATAATTCAATGCTTGTTCTTTACCTTCAATTTCTGCATCACACCAAACAGCAGTAATATAGGCTAACGGTCTAACCATATGCTATTGCTCCTTTACAATTCACCATGCTCAGGTGTGTGTTTTGTTTTTGGGGTTATTTCCTTACTGGTACTTTTCTCTTTTACTTGTCCATCATCAAGAGGAATAACCATAATGCTTTTTCCTAATTTCATGAACATTTCGGGCTGATGAAACATCTTTTCATATTTTTCCAATTGTTCTTTAGATAGCGAACAAAAACTATCTTCTGTTAATCCAACAACAAGAAATGGACCAACGTAGATATCATATACTTCTCCATCATTTGTTCTCATTGCTCGATTCGGTTCTAAACCAATAAGTTTTCCTTCTTCATTTAGAATGATTCCAACTTCTTCATCAAATGGATACGTTACCTCAATCATTCCTCCAACTGCATCTTTGAGTGCTTCATATTCATCTTCAAGTTCAATAATTTTTGGATATTCCCAAGGCTCTACTAACAACACACTCATCTTTTCAAGATTTAAGCTTCTTTCTGCTTCAATAAACATATCTGCACCAACAAAATCTTCACTGTCTAAAACATATTCACCATTTTTCCATCCTGTTTCTACAATCTCTTGAGCTTCTTCTCTTGTGTCAGCTCTTACGGTTATAGTTCGTTCTAAAGTTTCTTTTATCTTTACATCATATTCTTTCAAGTTAGTTCTCCTCCTTTTTCGTACATAAAAAAATTACTAGATAATCTTGGCTAACGTTCAATGTTTTTTTGTCTTTTTTTATGCCAATTTTCTAGTAATTTGATAATCGTATCTTGCATCTGTTTAGGTGTATAAGATCTAGGAAAATATTTTCTTAATACTTCATTATTTATTGTTACCTTATCAAGCTCTTCTTTCTTAGTTTCATTCATCACAGCACACATTGCTTCTAACGTACACTTTTTTTCTTGACTTAGTTTTTTTATTCTTTGAGCTTGTGATAACGAAGGTGTATTTTGAGAATAATCCATTGCTTCTAAAAAATTTTCTTGTTCTTCTTGCGTTAAATAAGATAATTCTACTGCTGGATTAAAAGCTATCTGTTTGTTATCAACCATATCTAATAACTTTGAATTTAATTCAGTTAAACGCATATATCGTTGAACTGTACGAGCACTATCGCCAGTACCTACTGCTAGTTTTTGGTCTGCTCGCAACTTCGTGCCAACTTGGCACGAAGTTAAATCTGTTCGTTCACCTTGTCTTTTAATTGCATCATATTTCATTTTATAAGCAAATGCTCTTTCACTTGGTAAAATCGTTTCTCTTTGAAGATTTGAATCGACCATCAAGATAATGGCTGCATCATCTTCCATATCACGAACAATAACAGGCATTTTTTCTTTACCAGCAATCATAGAAGCATGATGTCTACGGTGCCCTGCTATAAGTTCATATCCGCCCTCCTTACGAGGTCTAGCAATAGCTGGCGATAAAACTCCATATTCTGAAATGCTTTCTACTGTCTTTTGCATCGCCTCATCATCAATCACTTTAAAAGGGTGATTCTTAAAAGGATATAATTCCGACAAAGGAATATCTTGCACCTTCTCCTGTTTAGCTTCAATTCGACTTTCTTCAGTTGAAAAAATATCATCGTAACTGCTCAAGCTGACGTTTATGCTTTTTTTCGGCATTCTCTAACACCTCCTTTGCAAGTATTCTATAAGCATTTGCTACTTTACCATTTGGATCATGTGAAAAAATACTTTTTCCTACAGCACTCATTTCCTCAGCACGTACTGAACGAGGAATATCCGTTTTGTATACTTTCAACTTACTTCCATAAGCCTCTCGAATAAGATTACTTATATCTTTTGCATAATTGGTTCTAGGATCTACCATAGTTAAAAGTATTCCCTCAATCTTTAATTTTGGATTTATTTGTCTACGCACTTTATTGATTGTTTGTAATAACTGCTCCAAACCTTTTGCAGATAAATATTGAGCTTGCACTGGTATCAAAACATTATCAGCAGAAGCTAATGCATTGATAGTTAACATTCCTAAGCTTGGCATACAGTCTAATAATACATAATCATATTCTTTCTTAAAACTGTCTAAAACTTGCTTTAAAATAGTTTCTCTACTCATTGCATTTACCAGAGATACTTCCAATCCAGAAAGTTCAATATTTGCTGGAATAAAATCAATGCCTTCATCATGATGAATAATTCCTTCGTGATATTTCAATTTTTCCTCTTGCATAACTTTTTCCATCAAGTCAGAGATAGATGGTTTAATATCATCAGGTCTTGGATAACCTAAACTAATAGTTAAACTAGCTTGGGGATCAGTATCAACTAGCAAAACCTTTTTGCCAGCTTTGGCTAGTCCAACTCCCAAGTTCTCACAAGTAGTTGTTTTACCTGTTCCACCTTTTTGATTTACAACTGCAATTACAGTTGGTTTCGTAGCCATTCTTTCACTTCCTCTCTTTTTTAATAATTTCCTTTCAAATCATGGTTTACCAAAGTCGTATAATAGCTATCAATTGTTTGAGTAGCATTGTATAAACTCGTTAACAGATATTGTTTGATGTTTCTAATTTTAGTCGTATTTTCTAATAGACAATCAAGAACAAATTGAATATGTTCATATTCCAACTTCATAAATTTTCTTTTAACAACCTCTAATGATTTTTCTTCACCAGCAATACGAATTGTTTCTTTGTTAGAACTTAAAGTATCAGCGACCAACATAATGATTTCATCCACCATCTTTTTGTAATCATGATACACTTGAACCAAAGAAGCGTAATCTACTTGAGCTTTTACAAAATCAATATAATAAAATTCTGAATCATTTCTTTCGAGTTCGATTCTGTCATATTCCGAAGGAATGAAAGAATGATTAATATCATTTATATCAGTATCACTTAAATAAGTATTAATTCCGTTTGATTTTGAAACTTCTTGAAGTTCATTTATCAAACCTCCAGAAGTTTGATTTTCATACTTCTTGAAGTTTGATTTTTCTAAAAAGTTTTTAACAAAAATAATATTTGGTTTTCCTAATCCTTGTCTCTTTCTTTCAATCAAACTGATAGTTTCAAGTTCCTTTAAAAGACCAACGCTTTTAGCCTTTGCACATCCAAGTGCCTCCATGATTTCCTCTATTGTAAAGATGATAAAAACTCTACCTTGTTCATCAAACCACTCATTTTTAGCTGATAAACTCATACGATCTAAAAACAGTCCATATAATAGTTTTGCTTCAATTGATAACTTCTTAAATTTGGGATCAATAAATAAAACTTTTGGTATCCTATAAAAAGTAAATTGCTCTGACTGATGTCCATAAAAATAATCAAACACGCATAATCACACCTCCTATTGTGCTAAAAAATAAAAATAGAGCATTCGCTACCTTATATAAGGTACAAGCAAATACTCTATGTAAAATGCTATTCAATTTTTATGTATAAATAAATTAAATCATTTGAAAATATCTAAATGCGTCTTTTATTGCATCTTCTTTTTCCTTAGGACAATTAGGTTGTTTAGAATTTTCCATTTTTGGCTTGTTATAGTTATCTCTTTCCTTTATACCACACTTTTGTTTTGTTTGAGCAATATTCAAAGTAGAAACTTTAAAGCCATATTTATCTAAAACATATTGTTTTATCTCTTGATATGTTGCTTTACTTTCTGATGAGGTTAAATCTAACTCATCAGTATGTAATTCTATGTCGATATGTTTTTTGGTTTTGAGTTTGGACAAAAGTACTACCGTCTCGATATGGGATGTGTTTGGAAACATATCTATTGGCTGAATACGTTCTACACGATATCGGTTTTGTAAAACAGCTAAATTCTTTCCTAGTGTTGCTGGATTACAAGATACATAAACAATGTTCTTAATTTTACTTCTTAAAATACAATCCAGCATTGCATCATCCAAGCCACTTCTTGGAGGATCTACTACCAGCACATCAATATTTCTTTTCTTAGAAAGATATATAAGTTTATCAGCTGCATCTGCACATAGGAAAGAAACATGTTCACATCCATTTTTCTTTGCATTCTGATTTGCATTCACAACTGCATCTTTAATGCTTTCAATTCCAATAATTTCTTTAGCCTTATCTTTTAGATACATGGAAATTCCACCAATTCCACTGTAAGCTTCTACCAGCAGATTGCACTTAGCAGGAATCATAGCTGCTATATTACGATACAACTGTATAGCCTGTTTCGTATTCAACTGGAAAAAAGAACGTGGTGAAATCTGCAGCTGTATATCTTCAAGCTGTAAAGGAAGATATTTTTCTCCTGCAAGCAAGACAACTTTTTTTCCAAACACTTCTGTTGTTTTCTTTGTCGTATGTACACTTTGCCATAAACTGTACATGCCCTTAATCTGCATCAGTTTCTGTATTAAAGATGCACCAATTTCATTTTCTCCTGTTACCAAGGTACATTGATATTTTCCATCAAAGCCACGTACAATTAAATTTCTTAATCCTTTTTTTGTCTTATGAGAATATGCTTCCATATGTGCATTATTTAAAACTTTCATAATCTCTCTACGGATTTCTTCTAACCCTTTATCATGAATGATACATTTTTTTATTCCCAGGAAATAATTCGAATTTGGTAAAAACATTCCACTTTCTAAATACCCTTCATCAATACCACAAGGCATTTTAAACTGATTACGATAGGCAAAAATATCTTCACTTGGTAAAACATTGCTGATTCTTCTAGGATCTACCTGAGCATATTTAATAAGTGACTGTTTTAAAATCTCTCTTTTATATTCCAGTTGCTTTGGATAACGTACATGCATTAGAGAACAGCCGCCGCATACATGCTGCAAATGACATTTAGGCTGCATACGATCTTTATTTTTTGATACAATCTTTAATACTTCCCCGCGCGCATAGCGTTTATTTTTTTCTGTAATCTTAATATCAACAATTTCTCCAATCATTGCTTTGGGTACAAAAACAGGAAGATGATCAATATATCCTATTCCTTCTCCATTGATTCCAACTTTTTTAATTTCCACTTTCATAATGCTTTCCTCTATTTTCTTTCTATCAGTTTACTGATTTTATGTGATATATGAATTGCTAAATCATAAAATCTTCCATGTTTTAAAGGAAGATGCTGTTCATATCCATATTCATCTTCAATTACTAAATTTAAACAAAAGCCAAAGTAAATAATACACGATATTAAATAGATTGCCAACAATAAAGTTACCAAAGATGCTAAAGGACCATAAACATCCTGATATGATGTAAATTTTGTAACGATCATTACAAATAAAGTTGCCAAAAGCAATACCCCAATGGTAGAAAACATAGCACCTGCCAAACCAAATGACCAGTCACGCTTTCGAAAACTTAAAGTTCGATACATAAAATAAAAGACCAGCAGCATGATACCAGAAAAAATAAACGGTAAAAAATCAAAAAAATTAGTTGCGATATAAGCACAAGCAATAAATAAAAATGCCATCAACACAAAAATAATAACAGATTTTATACGTATTGACCATTTTGGAACTTCCACATGTTCATGAGAAGCACTAATTAGAAGAAAGGAAAAAATACTTTTGCTGGCTAGATAAAACGATACACACATCGTAATGATAAAAGAAGTAATATTATAATCTTTATCTGTGAAAAAAGAGAAAATCTGATCGATCATTTCCGTATTATTATCAGGTATAAAATGCAAGATAAAATTTAATAATATATCTTCAGAAAGATATGCATATTTAAACAGTAAAGCCACGATCAAAACTGAAGGAGCTAATGCCAGTAATAAAGAAAATGCAAGGGAATACTTAAATAAGCTTCCTTCAAACGAGGTAAATTCACGATACAGATATACGAGTTTTTTCATAACTTGCCTCCTATAGGATTATTTCAGGCTACGAAGATAGTTTACCACCTTTTCTGTATCTGTACCAAGAACAAAACAATAATATTGTCCTATTTTCCCTTCCCATGAAGCATTTATACGCTTTTCTAAACCAGGTATTGTATTTTTCCATGTATTGAGTATATTTTCTTTTCGATATGAAATTGCATTTTTTACTTCATCTAATACAGTATCATCTGCCTGAAAAAAGGCAATTTCACCAAGTTGTGGCTTTACGACACTTGAAAATACATATGACTTTTTCGCATGTGCTACCACAAATCCATATTCTTCTTCTATTTTCGTATCTTCCCATGGAATTTCATTTAACAATTCCATTTCTAATGTTTTATCTGTAATCTGTTTATTTATATTATATATAACTTTTTCTACATTCAGATTTCCTTTTTCAAAACTTCCCATTTTATCACATCCAAAAAGACATAAAAAAGCAAACATACAACAAAACCATTTTTTCAACATAAAAAACCTCCTGTTTCAATGTATGCCCAGATAACAATAGAAATGAAAAAAAGCTGACATTTATCAGCTTAATCATTGCTTGCCCAGTAAGGGACTTCACTTCCTCTTCGAATCAAAACAGCTTTTTGAAATTCTGTTTGATTTAAAAATTCCAAAATTTCAAGTTCTTCCTCTTCACTGCATCCAATCAGCAGTTTTACTTCACAATCTTTTTTTAAAATGTCTGCACTGACAACAACAGATTGTACCAGATTTGATTTTTCACTTCCTTTAAATACATCAATAGGAGCCTGATCGGAACCTGTTGTATCACACAAGTAACCATAATCTACTGGATAAATCAGATTGCTGTATTTGTAATGACATGTATTACGTGGTCTATCAACTACCAATTTGCTTGATAAATATAGTGTGTCTAATTTCTGCCAGAAAAAAGCATTGTTTTCATATGCGCTCATAAGTACCCTCCTTTAGAATTTTACTGTAATCTTATCTCTTGTAATGTCCTTAATTGTTTTACATCCAGACATTGCCATAGCCTCTTTTAATTCCAGAGCAATCTTTTCCATATAAATACGAATACCTTCTCTGCCTCCGCCAATTACAGCATGCGATACAGGTCTTCCAATCAATACACCATCTGCACCTAAAGCCAATGCTTTAAACACATCATTTCCAGTACGGATTGCCCCATCCACAAATATTTTCATACGTCCATCCACAGCTTTTACAATTTCTTCCAAAACTTCAATACCAGCTAAAGAATCATCCAGTACTCTTCCTCCATGATTGGAAACAATAATACCATCTGCACCTGCTTCCAATGCTTTTAAAGCACCTTTCACACTCATGATTCCTTTTAAGATAAAAGGCAAGGAACAATTGGATGTAATTTCTTTCAAATCTTCCACTGTTTTAAAACCTACCGGCGTTACACTTTTTCTTAAATTCGTTAATCCACTGGCATCAATATCAGAAGCGATTGCTAAAGCATTTGCCTCCTGTGCCATCTGTAAACGCCACTGCATAGCTTCCTTCTCCCATGGTTTCACCGTTGGAATACCATATCCATTATGTTTTTTTACAATACCAGTAGGTCCTGTAAACATTTCATCATGCATTCCATCCCCCGTAAAAGCCAAGGTACCTGCTTCCAGACATCCAGCAACAAGCTCCTCTGTATAAGTTAAATCATCTAAATCTGCCCCATAATTTTGCTTGATTCCACTAATTGGTGCTGCATATACCGGTAAAGATACGGGATGTCCAAAAAAATCTGCATTCGTAGAAATTTCTTCATTTCCTGTTATTGTATCCATCGTAATAAAGATTTCTTTCAACATCTTTGCATTTCTAACAAAAGATTCCCCACTGCCTTTTCCTCCAGGACCTGGGGTTTCCCCTCTGCATGCCAAACCATTGCATACAGGGCAGCAGCGACAAATTTTACATTTTTTTCTAGCTTCTGAATAAACGTCTTCCCATGTTTTCATTTTTACACATCACTTTCTATTGTGTCATTCCTATTATACTGTTTATGAAAATATTTATCAAGGGTTTAAATATACTTTCATTTTTTGTTTCATTTTGTAAAGAGAAACATATAAAAGATGCTTACTGAAATTGCTTTCTTACCTTTCTTTTCCACATCCATTATCTTATATAAAAAGAAGGTGTCTGACACCTTCCATACATTAAAATACTTCTATCGTATAAGCTGTAGTAAATGTTTTTTGAGGAGATAAGATCATAGTTCCTTCACGATGATAAAAATCTTCTTTTACTTCTGAGAAATCTGCATGTCCATACCATGGCTCTAAACAAACAAATGGTGCATCTTTCTTAGCTGTCCATAGTGCTACATACGGATATCCTGCAATTGATATTTTAACACCATGTCCTTTTTTACCTTCCAAAGTTAAATAAGCACTTTTTGTTCCTTTATATATCAATGTTTTATAGTGATCAAATGTTTCATAATCACATGGAATCTCCTGAAGTTCTACATTTTCCAGTTTATATGGTTCTTTTTTCTCCACATCAAATACTAGCTGCTGCATCTTTTCCGGATTTGAAAAACGCATTGTGTAATCTTCAAAACGCTCTTCCTCACATAAAGGGCAATTAAATCCAGGATGAAGTCCAAAACTAAATGGCATTTCTTTATCTCCAGTGTTTGTAATGCAGTAAGTAATCGTTAGTTTATTATCCTTTAATTCATAAGCAATTTCATAATGAAAATCAAATGGATACTGTTTTTTTGTATCCTCATTGCTGTTTAATTCCATTACAACCTGTTTTCCATCATCTTGTCTGCATGTTAATGTAGCATAACGAATCAAGCCATGATTTTTCATCGCATAAGACTTTCCATCGATTGTATAATCATTTGTATAGGTATTTCCTACCATTGGAAATAAAGAAGGATTTTTTCCACTCCAATAAGCTTCATCTCCCTGCCACATATACTGAATACCTGTTTCTTTGTCTGTAAAACTTTGAATTTCTCCACCTTTTTCTACAAAGGTAACAATATAACGTTCATTTTCAAGTTTCATAATTTTCAACTCCTTCTATATTATTTTTAATTCTTCACATATGTTGTACAAGCCATCTTCATCAATATGCGCACATACGCGATCTGCAGCCTGCTTTGCTTTTTCATTTCCATTTCCCATCGCAATGCCTAGTCCTGCTTCTGTTAACATACCTACATCATTGGCTCCATCTCCAAAACATACAATATCATCCAATGAGATTCCCCATTTTTCACATATATAAGCAACTGCTGTCCCTTTATCACATGCTTTCGCAGTAAATTCCAAAACGTTTGCACTATGTTCCACAATATAACAGTCCTGCATCAATTGTTTTAACTGTTCAACCTGATACACTTTATCAGGATATGCCAGCATATTGAAAACTTCCTCCTGCTCATATGCTTTTACAAGCGGATAATTTAAATACAGTTTAAAAAATTTATCAAATACAGATGCATCACAGCTTTCCGCAAGACAATCCTTGTCATATGTAGAATAGCGAACAGGAATTTTTTCTTTATGACAGTAGGCAATCAGTTTCTCTACTGCAGGTGAATCAATTCCAAATTTTTGAACAATTTTATCATCTTCTATAATTAAAGAACCACCATCATAAATCTTCACATCAAAAGGATATTCTCTAAAAAAAGAAGGCAGATGTTTTGTTTCATAGCGACATCTGCTTGTCGCAAACCCAACTTTGTATCCTTTTTTCTTTGCTTTTATCAAAAGATCTTTTGTCGATGCAGGAAGATCATGTACACGATGCGTATACAATGTAGAATCTACATCAAAAAATAATGCTTTTATTTGTCCCATAAACACTCCTCTGTTTCGCTTTCCATTATATCATGTCTTACTTTGTATAAAAAGCAAAAATAACAAACTGCAAATTTTTATATAAGCATCATAAAACCAGTCACTCTTCCAGCTTTTCATACAATTATCAATTGATAAAATGTAAAAAAGATGGATATTTTCTCAAATATCCATCAAATACATAAATTAAAATGCTTCTTTTCCTTTTACATAAGTCATTTCAACAGAATAATCATCATTTAATACAACAACATCTGCATCATATCCTGCAACTAATTTTCCTTTACGATCATCAATTCCCAGATAACGTGCAGGATTAATTGTACAAGAGTTAATTGCATAATCCCATGGAATCATTGCTTTTTCTACCAATACTTTTAATCCCTGGTTTACTTTTAATGTAGAACCAGCCAATCCTTTTGTTGTTGTCAAATGTGCACTTCCATCTGGATAAAGTTCAATTTCATTTCCACCAAACAATACCTTTGTACCTACAGGAAGTCCTTTTACCATCAAGGCATCTGTTACCATGATCGTATAATCACGTCCTTTTGCCATAAACAAATCATTTAAGGCTTCTGGTGTAGAATGGTTTCCATCACAGATGACTTCTCCAAATACATCGCGGAAACGCATTGCAGCACCTACAAGACCTGGTTTACGATGATGGAATGCAGTCATACCATTAAAAATATGTGTCATTCCTGTTGCCCCATGTGCAATTCCCATTGCAGCCTGTTCAAAAGTAGCAGCAGAATGTCCCATGCTTACACGAATACCATTTTCTACGCAATATTTTGTTAATTTGAAATCATCATCCTGCTCTGTTGCCATCGTAATAACTTTAATCAATCCATTTGCTGCTTTTTGATAGCGTTTGAACTGTTCTACATCTGGTTTTACGATGCACTGTTCTGGCTGAGCACCTTTATATTCCATATCTAAATAAGGCCCTTCAAAATGAATACCTACGATTTCTGCACCTTCATAACCTTCTTCTACAACTTTCGCAACATTAGCGACAGCTTTTGTCAATACTTCCTCTGTTTGTGTAATTGTAGTAGGACAGATAGAAGTAACACCTTCTTCAGGAATATGCTTCATCCAGTTACGAAGTCCTTCTGGTTCAGCATCATTTGTATCAAAACCATATGCACCATGTGTATGTACATCAATAAATCCTGGAACGATTCGACGATCCCCATAATCTTTATCTACTTCTTTTGTACCATATGAAAAAATATTTTTAATTTTTCCATCTTCCATTTCAAGCTGTGCTTCCATAAAATGTCCACACACCCAAACTCTTTTACTTTGAATAATCATATGCAACCTCCTATTGAATATCTCTATATTTATTATACTCTTCTCCCCCTCTTTGTAAATCCGGAAACACTTTCATTTTTCAATTTGTACATATATTCCGTTAAAAAGTGCAAATGCATAAATTTTGTAACATAAATGAGCATATCAATAGACAGAGTACTTCTTTCCATTATATAATAGATAAGAGGTGAACGAAAATGAAAAAGGCTATACAAATCAAAGAAAATATATATTGGGTAGGTGTACATGATTTTAACTGCCGAAAATTTCATGGAGAATTATTCCCTATTGAAGATGGGACTACATATAATGCATATCTAATCGTAGATGAGCAAGTTACATTAATTGATACTGTTGAAGAAGAATTTTTAGATATTATGCTGGAACGTATTCAATCTGTTATTGGAGATCGTCCTGTTGACAATATTATTGTTCAGCATGCGGAACCCGATCATTCCAGCGGTTTCTTAAAAACGATGCAGAAATATCCTAACGCTGTTCCTTATGCCAGCAATGCCGGTGTAAAACACATGCTGGAACAGTATTTTAAAGAATATGCATATAATAAAGTTAAAACCGGTGATACATTATCTATCGGAAAGAATACATTAACATTTGTGGAAATGCCTATGATTCACTGGCCAGATAATATGTTAACCTATCTTCCAGAATCTAAGATTGCATTTTCAAACGATGCATTTGGTCAGCATATTGCCAGCTACAAGTTATTTGATGATGAACATAGTTTAGAAACATGTCTGGACAAAGCGAAAGATTATTATGCAAATATCGTTATGCCATATGGATTGCAGGTAAATAATAAATTAAAACAAATTTTAGATATGAATCTTGAATTTGATATGATTGCCCCAGCACATGGTGTTATTTGGAGAAGTTATATTTCAGAATTGCTAGAAGCATATAAACAATTCGCAAATTTCTCTTCAAAAGATAAAGTGGTAATCGTTTATGAAAGTGTATGGAAACACACACAGATGATGGCAGAAGCATTGGCAGAAGGAATTGGAAGAAGTGGTGTTGAAGTTAAAGTATTTAAAAATTCAGAAACTTCCACATCACTAATTATGAAAGAAATACTGGATGCAAAAGCAATTCTTGCCGGAAGTGGAAATTATAATAACTTCATGGCTCCAAGCATGGCAAGTTTCCTTGAAAAACTGGCAAGCTGTAAAATCAAAGGAAAGAAAGCTTTAGGATTTGGTTCATATGGATGGGCTAATGTAGTCACAAAGGAAATCAATGCTCGTTTAGAAAAAGCAGGTTTTGCTCCTGTAGTTGATGAAAGTGTTACAGTAAACTTCACACCAAGCCATGATGATTTGAATGCATTAGAAGAACTTGGTGAAAAAATCGCTGAAGCAGTAAAAAACATGTAATAAGCAGCAGAGAAATCTGCTGTTTTTTTTCATGTAAGCGAAAAATAAAAGACATTATAGAAATCACTCTATAATGTCCATTGTTAAATAATGTTACTATTTATTAAAATGCACCAAAATATTGCATATTTCACTCTTCGTTCCAACTCGCATATTTGGTCCAAAAAGCCCAACTCCAGATGTTACAATGTTGTGCATTGTACCTTTCTGCAAATAACCATAAGAATTTTCCCACATTAGTTTTACAAATAAATTCCCAGGAAATAACTGTCCATCATGCGTATGCCCGCTTAAATCCAAATCTACACCAGCATCCGCCATTTCCTGCAATTCTTTCGGCTGATGGTCAATCATGATAATCGGCTTTTCCCTATCCATGTTTTTTGTAATTTCCATCGGTGATTTTCTTTGCTTTTTCGTATTTCCTCTTTTATAAGCATCTGGTCGTCCATACACATAAAAAGAATTATCAATTAGTACACCCTCATCTTTTAATAATTTAATTCCAGCTTTTTTTAAGAAATCATCCATTTCTTTACTGCTTTCTTTATGTTTATCATCATCAAAAGTAAATCCTGCCAGTATTTTTTCTTCTACATCATGATTCCCATAGCAGGCATAAACTCCATATGTACTTTTTATATTTCTTAACGTTTTTGCGATTTCCTCAGGCTGGTATACTGCTGCATATTCATTATCAAAAATATCTCCTGCAATCACGACCAAATCTGGTTTCTCTTTGTTTATTTTTTCAACCATTTGTTTCATATGCAAATTTCCAATATTATAGCCTAAATGCATATCTGCAACAAGTACAATGCGTAAATCTTTTCGTTTCTCAACCGTTTTATTTACATTTACTTCATAATTGGTTGTTTTTATCACACTAGCATTGTATACACCAATACCGCTTATAAGCACAAGAATACAAAGACAAAGTGTTCCAACAAAAACACAGCCTTTTCTGGAAAATAAGAATTCTTTGCGAGAAAAAGAAATCTTTTTTAAAATTATACGAAGAAAATCCACAATAAATAAAATTAGTAGAATGTATAAAAGAATACCTAGCCAATAATTGCTAATTACCTTTAAAAATTTATGGAAAAGGTTTTGTGGAAACAACATAGAAGTTAGTAAAGAAGTAATTACAAACAAATAAACGACTCCTATGATTCCCTTGACCAGTGGTTTATCAAACAGCAAATGACAATGCTTTAGCCAATGTGTCCACCGTTTCCATATATACCAGCATAATATCAAATAAACAGGAGCTAAAAACAACGCTAACATAACATCACCTCTTCACACTTATTCCTTCTCCCATATTTGGGTTCGATAAAGAATAGATTTGATCTGCTCCATATATACATAAAAAGGACAGACATACCATAATCAGCACCTTTTTTGATATCTTATGAAGAAGATTATCAATACAAGGAGCAAGAAAGTAAACAATAAACAAGCTTCCCAAACCAAAAGCAAGCAGACCTTCTGCACAAATTCTTCCATGAAGATTCAAAAAATAATCACTGTAATCCCACCATCTTACACCATTATGCATACGTTCCAATACATATGATGCACCATATTCTACAACACCACATACAAGCATGGCACTCAAAAATTCAATAAAAGGCTTTTTACGAAATTTCTTTAGTAATATCAATATCAAAATACTTCCACTCCCATAAATAGGCAGCCATGGACCATGCAAAATACCTCTGTTTACAAATTCCTGATATCTAAAAAGATGCAATCCAACTTCCCAGATCCACCCTAAAAAGGACATAGCAAAAAATATGATAATTAAAGATAATATAGAGTATGTTCGATCATAGTGCAAATTTTTTATAACAAAATTTTTAATTTTAAAAGTAGATATACCTTGTTTCAAGTCCGTTGCATCTAACGAAGGTGTTCCCTCAATTCGCATACCCCTTTTATAAAATACATTACTTTTTATATAACGTATATTTCTATTTAAATATAACATTACCCTTTCCATACATTTCACCGCCTTTATAGAAGCATTTTTCTACTTTACACAATTATTTTATAATTCATTTCTAAAAAAAATCTAAACAAGTTCAAAAAAATTATATAAATTTAAAAAAGCACTCTCATCTTTTACAAGAATCAAGTGCATTCTCTCTTATTTTGATTCTATAAATCTTACAGCTGTACCATAAGCAATGACTTCGGCTGCACCACCCATGATAGCACTGGAAGCATATCGGATATTCACAACTGCATCAGCTCCTAGATTTTCTGCCTCTTCAACCATTCTGTTTGTTGCCAGTGCTCTTGCCTCATTCATCATTTCATTATAAGCTTTAAGTTCACCGCCAATAAGTGTTTTTAGTCCTTGACTAATATCCTTTCCTATATTTTTTGTTTGAATTGTACTTCCTTTTACCAATCCCAGCATTTCAAATGTTTTACCTGAAATATAATCCGTATTTACTAAGATCATCTTCTTCACCCTTTCTTTTATAAACACTCTTTGAAAACATGAATCCAAAGATACATCAATCCCGCTGATCAAAATTATCTTTTTTCCTTGCGATTTCTTTTCATCGTGTATACAGTTAATAGAAAAATTCTGCGATAACAAAAAGAACAATTATCAAAAAACCTATTCCAGCAATTATAAATTCACCTTTAAATCGACGTAAACTATCTTGGAGTTCTTCTTGTTTAGCGACCCATTTCTTATTTAATTTCTTATAACTTTTTGACATTTTGCTCACTCCTTTGCTAAGTAATCCTTCCTCTAATTTCATACTACTCTTATGTAATATTCTTGTCAACTAGCATTCGTTCCATAAAAAAACCGCTACTTATTTCATAGCGGTCTAACTAACTATATTTATTTAGAAAGCAATTCCTGAATTGCGGCTACATCTTCCTGTGTTCCTGCTCCATCTACTTTGTATAAGCATGGAACATTGTATTCTTTAGCGATGATATCTCCTGCAAAACAGTAAGTATCCGCATGACGTTCCATACTACCTGAAACAACAACACCTTTTAGATGTGCATGTGTATTTTTCAAAAATTCTTCTACGATTGCAGGTACGATTCCATGTCCATCTGTATATGTAAATAGAACGAAATCTTCGTTTACCTCTAAATCTGCTGTTTCTATCTTAATAGCTTCTTCTGAAACCATTTTTGCTAGTTTTTCAACTTTTCCCATTCTTGATGCATAATATATTTTCATAAGTATTACCTCCATTTATTTTACACATATAGAATAGCAAAAATAGTTATATTTGGCAAACATTATGCTCATACAGAAATAAAAACTCACAGCAAGGTTTCAATGCATATCCCTTACTGCAAGTTTGTTTAATTTATTTATGCTTAGTACATTCCACCTTGTGGCATTGGAGGAAGTGGTGCTTCTTTTTCTTTCATAGATGCAACACCCGCTTCAGTTGTTAAGAATAAAGCAGAAATACTTGCGGCATTTAACAATGCACTTCTTGTAACTTTGGTTGGATCAATAATTCCTTTTTCAAACATATTGACCCATTCTCCAACTTTCGCATCAAATCCAACATTTTCTTCTGCATGTTTTTGCTGGTCTACGATATCTTCCGCATTGTATCCAGCATTTTCTGCAATCTGTGCAATTGGCGCAAGCAATGCATCCATAACAACTTTAATACCTTTTTGTACATCTACAACATCAGATTTTAATTCATCTTTTAAGGCAACATAAGCTTCTACCAAAGCTGCTCCTCCACCGATGACAATACCTTCAGATACCGCTGCACGAGTTGCATTTAATGCATCTTCAATACGAAGTTTCTTTTCTTTTAATTCACTTTCTGTGGCAGCTCCTACTTTAATAATAGCTACTCCATTGCTTAGTTTTCCTAAACGTTCAGCATAACGTTTCTTGTCATAATCACTCTTGCAGTTATCCATTTGCGCCTGAATTTCATTGATACGTGCCTGAATTTTATCACTATCACCATTTCCACCAATCAAAGTTGTATTATCTTTGGTAATAACTGCTTTTTTCACACATCCTAATTCTTCCAGTTTCATTTCTTTTAGATCCATATTTAAATCTTTAGAGTAGAAAACTGCACCAGTTAAAATTGCGATATCATTTAAAATATCTTTTTGATTATCACCAAAGCCTGGAGCTTTTGTGGCAACAACATTAAATGTTCCACGAAGTTTATTAACTACCAATGTAGAAGTAACTTCATTTTCAACATCATCGGCAATCATCAACAATGGCTTGTTAGCCTGTACGACTTGTTCCAATAAAGGTAAAACTTCCTGAATATTATTGATTTTCTGATCCGTTACAAGAACATATGCATTTTCAAGTTCAGCTTCCATCTTTTCATGATTACTTACCATATAAGGGGAAACATACCCTTTATCAAACTGCATACCTTCACTGATTTCTAGTTCTGTATCAAAGCCATTTGATTCATCAACAGATATTACACCATTTCTTCCTACTTTATCCATTGCTTTCGCAATAATCTCACCGATTTCTTTATTACCGCTGGAAATACCTGCAACACTGGCAATATCTGTATTGGTTTCCACTTTGCGACTCTTATTTAAAATATGATTTGCGACTTCTTTACTGGCAAATTCAATACCTTCTCGCATCAAAACTGGATTTGTTCCTTTTTCAACTTGACGAAGTCCATTAGAAATCATGCTTTGTGCCAAAATCGTAGCTGTCGTTGTTCCATCACCAGCTGTATCATTTGTTTTATTCGCAACCTCATATACAAGTTTTGCGCCCATATTTTCAAATTTATCTTCTAATTCAATTTCTTTTGCGATTGATACCCCATCATTGGTAATAAGTGGTGACCCATATTCTTTTTCCAATACAACATTACGACCTTTAGGTCCAAGAGTAACACGTACAGCATCTGCCAAAGTATTAACTCCTTTTAACATTGCATTTCTTGCATCTTTAGAAAAACGTACTTCTTTTGCCATATCCATTCCTCCTCGTTAAGCTAATACAGCTAAAATATCTTCATCTTCTAAAATAATATATTCTTCATCATCCAAAGTAACTTTTGTACCTGAATATTCTTTATAAACTACTTTATCATTCACTTGTACATCTGCTTTACAGTCAGGCCCAATAGCCACTACGACTGCATAGCTTGGTTTATTTTTCCCATTATCAGTTAAAATAATACCACTTGCTGTTGTTGTTTCTTTTTCCTCTTTTTCTTTTTTCAAAATCACATTTTTGTGTAACGGCTTTAACATATTAGATTCCTCCTTTAAGCATTAGCACTCTTAGCTTATGATTGCTAACAAGGTTATTATACACCTTTCTAGCACTTATGCAATAGGAGTGCTAAACTTTTTTGATTTTTTTATTTCTTTCTTCTTCTATCCGTAAAAATTTTAAAATCTTAAAAAAAAGGAAGAAATCCTTTCATTCCTAAGTCTTCTTCCTTTCTAAAACTTATTTCTTCCATTTCAAACGTATAAAACTTCGAGCATAACTATATAATTCATGCACACCAATAAACACAATAAATATTTCAAGTCTTCCCATAAACATACCAATAATTTCAACGATTAATGTAGCCATATTGGTCGCAGGTCCTGTAATTCCAATGGAAAGTCCTACGGTACCAAGACTTGAGGCAAAATCAAACATCGCAGATGTTAAATCGCAATTTGCTGTTATAGACACCGCAATAGTTCCAATACAAAACAAAACCAGATAACAAACGAAAAAACTACTTGTATTTTTAAGCAAACGATCATCTACCTCTTCTTTTCCATGTGCTGTTATATAAGTTATCTTTCGAATGGAACGAGCAGGTTTTAATCGCATCCTTATATCATCTATGGTTGAGCGAAGCATGATATAAATACGTGTCAGTTTTAATCCTCCTGCTGTAGAACCAATTCCTCCACCAATCAGCATCATTATGATCATGATTCCAAGAGCTGCCTGCGGCCAATCCTGGTAAGGCATTGTTGAATAACCGGTTGTTGATAAAGCGGAAACAATATTAAATAAAGAGAGGCGAAGACCTTCTGCCAGATTAACATACAACCCATATGTCAAAATAAAAGCCGTAACAGGAACAAAGACAATTAAAAGCATAAAAAGGAAGCGCACTTCACTTACTTTTATAAATTGCATGATTTTTCCTTTCGTCAAAAGCAGCAGTGCCGCAAAATTCGTTGTTCCTACCAGCATCTGGACAATTGTCACAGCCTCTATTGCAGGACTGTCATAATATCCGATACTATCAGCTCTTGTAGAAAAACCTCCAGTTGACAAGGAACACATCGTATGAATGATACTATCAAACAAATTCATTCCACATACCAGATACATTAGTACTCCAACTACCAAAAAACCACAATACATTATACAAATCGTCTGTGCTGTTTTTCGTATATTTGGCAGCAGTTTATCCGGATGACCTTCCGCACTGTACAATGCCATGGCCTGTTTCCCCTGTACAAAAATAATCATCATCATAAGAAAACCAAGTCCACCGCAAAATTGCATAAATCCCCTGTGAAAAAGAAAAATATAAGGAGTTGCTTCTACATCCATAACCGAAAGGCCAGTTGTCGTCCATCCGCTAACTGCTTCAAAAACAGCCTGAATTGGATTTAGCAAGCCAGAAAGTACAAAAGGCAAAGCTCCCATAGTAATACCATAAACCCATGCAAACAATACGGCAAAACTGCCAACTCTTAAATTATCTCGAAATCCACCTTGCGATTGTTTTACATGAAGATACTTGCATAAGAAAAAACCAAATACAATGGAAAGAATGGAAGGAATTAAAAACGATGGAATATACTTAACTTCATCAGGATAAAAAGGAAGAATCAGGATAGGAACTGCTATTAAAACACCAATGATTACCGCTAATTTCCCATAGTGATTCCCATATTTAAATGCTAATTTCATAAGTTCTCACTTCCATTTAGAATCTGCATAGCTTTCCGTTCTTTATCTTTTGCCGCAATCAGCACGATATTATCATGTTCGAAAATACAAGTATTTCCTTTTGGTACAATACTTTTTCCATTACGTAAAATGCATCCAATAATAACACCATCAGGCAAATGCAAATCCTGTATACTTTTCCCTGCTGCTTCAGACTCTTTTGTGATTATAATCTCACTGATAACTACATCATCACTGGATAAAGGAATCGTCATCGCAATATTTTCCACAAATGCCTGCTGTTCTATAATACCGGTAATAGCTTGTGTCGTACAAACAACAGAATCAATACCCATTTCATAGAAAAACTTAGATTTCCTAGAATCACTTACAATAGAAACTGTACGTTTTACATGAAATAGCTTTTTACAAAGTTCACATACAACAAGATTGCTGTCATCTCTTTGAGTCAAAGCAATTGCTATATCTGCATTCCATATATCTGCATCCTCTAATACATAAGGCTTTGTGCCATCCCCATATACAACATGCAAATCATTGATTTCCGCTAAAATCTGACAATTTTGATAATCCGCATTAATCGCAGTAACTTCAAACCCTTTCTGAATCAAAGAATAAGCCAAGGAACGTGCCTTGTGAAATCCTCCTATCAAGATAATTCGCTTCTTCATTTTGTATCCATTCCCTTCTCTTCATGTAGAATCTTTCCTACTTCAAACATAGTCAACAATGCAGGACACACAACATGAATTCCCATATCCTGACAAATAAATTCCCTGTGAGAATCATATAAACGCATAATTACTTTTTCACAATGGAACCATTTTTTTACAAGCTGAGCCGCTAGAATATTTGTATTGTCATTGTCTGTTACAATTATGACTGCACTTGCTTCCTGTACCTTTGCATCCTTTAGCACTTCAATATCAGTTCCATCTCCTAAAATCGTTAATCCTCCAAAGGATGAAGGAAGTTTGCGAAAGGATTCTTTTCGATCATCAATGATCAATACATTTCTATCCTCATCTGATAAAGTACCGGCTAAAGAAGCACCAAGTCTGCCGCATCCAATAATAACTGTATAATCTTTTGTTTTCTTTTTTCCTATTTTAAATTCCATTGCTAGCCCCTCTTTCTTACGATATGTCCAATACCCTGTTCATCATATTCAACAATGTAGCTTCCTTTTTGCCTTTCATCATCTTCATCTCCAAACAAAAGCTTTTTCCCTGTAGGACGAAATGCACAAAGACTATCAATATTTTTACGAATACTTGTATTCTTGGGATCTAACGCATAAGCTGAACGAAAATGTTTCATTGCTCCTACCCTGTCATTTTCTATTTCTTTTACGATTCCCATCAAATTATGAGGTATCCCTGCATCTGGATGCTGTGCCATTCCCAATGCAATTTTTTCTTTTGCTTCACTTAAGCGTTCCTCTTGAATGAATTTCCTTATATCTGCACATAATTCCCTAAGTTCTGTTATTTCATCTTTCATATATGTCACTCCTCAAAGTTCCTTTTCTTTTTACATAGATATTATATAAAGAAACCTGTGAGATGGGTGTGAGATGTCAAAACTCTTTGTGAGAATTGTGTGAGAAAAAAGGATATAGGTAGATATTGTCAGGAAAAGATATGTATATTTTCTTATCTAAAGCTTTATAAGTAATTCAAAAAAAAGATTATGTCTAGCATAGCATAATCTTCAGATTGTTGACAAAGTGGTACTTATAAACAAGTATCGCTTTTCTTTTTTCTTAAAATAATTTAAAATTGTGCTTTTTATTAGATTTTGTACAGTTTTAGAGATGCTTTTCCATCTCCATCTGGACATTCTTTTTAGATTATAACACGCAAAAATCATCAGCGACTGATGCTGATTTTTTTGTAGCCCTCTTAACCTGGTATATCTCAACGTGTGATGTTCTTTACAGTCTGCGAACACCC
>ERZ773103.45-NODE-45-length-109849-cov-8.569193_pt1 | contig 109849 bp, 113 predicted proteins | sample MGYA00511118_ERZ773103 | MGnify/ENA primary metagenome ERZ773103 (study PRJEB29015, sample SAMEA2737821) | human gut metagenome | biome: human gut; feature: human-associated habitat; material: faeces | place: China | collected 2012 ... | reverse complement strand
GCAGAGGCACAGGGATTTAAAGTATACACCGCAGCAGAGGCTGCAAAACAGGCTGATATCATCATGGTCCTGATCAACGATGAGTTACAGGCTGATATGTACAAAAAAGACATCGAGCCAAACCTTGAGGAAGGTAACATGTTGATGTTCGCTCATGGTTTCAACATTCACTTTGGATGTATCAAACCACCGAAGAATGTCGATGTAACAATGATCGCACCAAAAGCACCGGGACATACTGTAAGAAGTGAGTATCAGGCTGGTAAAGGAACTCCTTGTCTGATCGCTGTAGAGCAGGATGCTACAGGAAAAGCATGGGATCGTGCACTTGCTTATGGTCTTGCAATTGGTGGGGCAAGAGCTGGTCTTCTTGAGACTACATACAGAACAGAGACAGAGACAGACCTCTTTGGTGAGCAGGCAGTACTTTGCGGTGGTGTTTGTGCACTTATGCAGGCTGGTTTCGAGACACTTTGCGAAGCTGGATATGATCCAAGAAACGCTTACTTCGAGTGTATCCATGAGATGAAACTGATCGTAGATCTGATCTATCAGTCAGGATTCGCTGGAATGAGATACTCTATCTCTAACACAGCTGAATATGGTGACTATGTAACAGGACCTAAGATCGTTACAGCTGAGACAAAGAAAGCTATGAAACAGATCCTGACAGACATCCAGGACGGAACATTTGCAAAAGAATTCTTAGTAGATATGTCACCAGCAGGACGTCAGGTACACTTCAAAGCAATGAGAAAACTTGCTTCCGAGCATCCATCAGAGAAAGTCGGAGAAGAGATCAGAAAACTGTACAGCTGGAACGGAGAAGACAAACTGATCAACAATTAATCAGTAAGTCGAAGCGTTTAAAATCTGACTGTAAAAGAAATAACGGACGGTGTAAAGTTCATCTTTACGCCGTCCTTTTTTCGTGGTAATCTGGATATAGATTTAGAAAGGAGTGGTGAGCATCATGGATAGCAGATTAGAAGACTTAAGATCCACCAGAAATCCAAAAGCACGTATTAAAATTATGAAAGGACATTTTGCGACGAGTAACTCGCATCTGAATACATATATCGATATGTCAACAGTCAAGACTCGTCATAACAATGCAAAAGAGACAGCGAAGGAATTAGCCAATGCATATATGACGAATGCAACGATCGATACGATTGTATGTCTGGATGAGACAGAAGTGATCGGAACATTTATGGCAGAGCATCTTGCGAATTCGAGCCAGATGTCTCTGAGTGCGGGGAATAATATTTCTGTGATCACACCGGAGTACAATATGCAGGGACAGATCATGTTCCGTGATAACAAACTACGTATGATTAGGAATCAACAGGTATTGATCCTTGCTGCATCTGTTACAACCGGAAAGACAATCATGCGTGCCATTGAGTCTGTTCTTTATTATGGTGGAAATGTATGTGGAGTATGTTCGATCTTCAGTGCTGTTACAAAAGTTGCTGGAATGGAGATTAAGACAATCTTCACAAGTGCAGACGTACCGGCATATCATGCTTATGATTCTCTGAATTGTCCAATGTGCCAGAAGGGCGAGAGGGTAGAAGCGCTTGTGAACAGCTTTGGATATTCTAAGTTAGAATAGAAGTTATATTCATTAAAAACAACCTCGGCGGAACTGTCGCTGACAGTTCCTGACGGAGAAAACAGCAACAAAAAAACAGCCACATGACGGTATGGCTGTTTTTTTAATATGTCATTCTATAATTAAGCAATTCCGTTAACAGCTTTTGTTAAACGGGAAATCTTTCTGGAGCATGTATTTTTGTGATAAACACCTTTGCTTCCAGCTTTGTTGATTTCAACAATGGCATCTTTTAAAGCAGCTTTAGCTGTTTCAGCATCTTTCTTTGCTACTGCAGTCTCAACTTTCTTTACATAAGTTTTAACTTTAGATTTGATTGCTTTATTTCTAGCAGCCTTTGTTTCGTTTACTAAAATTCTTTTCTTTGCAGATTTGATGTTAGCCAATCTGTCCACCTCCGATTAAATATTTCGATCTGTTGTCGATTTTCCAGTTCGTTAGATCCGGACACGGACGCTCTAACGAAACATACGAACTTATTTTATGTCACGAAAGCTTTTCTGTCAATACATATTTATCAATTATTTGTAAAAACTAGGAAATACAGGTGAAAAAATGTAGAAGAAAGGCGGAAACAAAAATGATGGATCGATATAATGTGCGGACGGATCTTGCGCTGGAGCAGAGAGAACGATTTGTCTCGGATCAGATTGAGATTCCTGGAGTTGCTGTGGAAGAAACCTATGATGACATGTGTGAAGTGCGTGTGACGACAGTACGGATTGAGACAGAAAACGGTGCTGCAGTGATGGGAAAACCAGTAGGAAATTATATCACGCTGGAAGCACCGAAAATGGCAGAAGCAGATGAGAGCTATCACAGAGAGATTTCAGGGAAATTAATGGAAGTACTTGAGGGGTGCCTGCCAGAGAAGGAAGATGGACAGAGTATTCTGATCATTGGACTGGGTAACCGGAATGTCACGCCAGACGCACTGGGACCGCTTGTTGTTGAGCATCTGGATATTACAAGACATCTGGTGAAAGAATATGGAAAATATGCACTTGGCGGGGAGGCGGACCGGCTCGTAAGTGCAGTTGTACCGGGTGTCATGGGACAGACCGGGATGGAGACAGTAGAGATCGTGCGGGGAATTGTGGAAGAGACAGAACCGGATTTTGTAATTGCGATCGATGCGCTTGCTGCAAGAAGTGTGAGAAGGCTGAACCGGACAATCCAGATTGCAGATACCGGAATCGCGCCGGGCTCCGGCGTTGGAAATCACAGAAACGCGATCACAGAGGAGACGGTGGGGGTTCCGGTAATCGCCATTGGTGTCCCGACTGTTGTTGATGCCGCGACGATTGTAGGTGATTCTATCGAAGAATATGTTGCAAAATGCCGGGACGAAGGAATGAGAGAAAATAAAGAACATCTGATTCCGCCGTATCTGTATGGGATGTTTGTTACACCGAAAGATATCGATGAAACGATGGAGCGGACAAGCTATACAATCTCGGAAGCGTTAAATGCTCTTGCTGCCGGACAGGCACATATTTAAAAATTGCACATCATATAGTGTTAAGAAAAGATATGAGAAAAGAGAAGAGATGAAAAATTGGTGCAGAAGAACTTCCGGAAAGAGGCAGCGAAAAAGCATGGCAGTAATGGTCCTGATGGCAGTATGCCTGCTTGCCGCTGCATGGGCAGGAACTATGCTTGCCAGAAAAACAAAGTATCCATATCAAGGAAGAGAATATGTGAACCGGGAAATTTTAAAATGTGCCTGGAAGCTGCATATGCCGGAACTTATGTATATAGAAGAAACAGGAAAAGAATCCTTTGAAAAATGGCTTATCAATCAGATGGAGCTATTATTTCCAATCGGATATATGGCAAATGGGGAAGAAGAAAAGACGCTGGCGGTTGAGGATGAAGATACTTACCGTCTGATTTTAAAGAAACAGGCAGAAGATGAAAATGAAGTGCTGGAGGACGGAACTGTAAAAAACAACAAAGAGAAAACAGAAAAAACACAGACTGCAAAGATATCCGAAAAGAAGCTGAAAAATTATGCATATCTGCGCAGCCATTTTTATATCGTAGATCAGACAACAAAGACGGATGCAAAGGAGCTGGATGCCGGAAAACTTCTGAAAAAGAATATGAAGATCAGAAAAGACGGAAGCAAACCGAAGATTCTAATTTATCATACCCATTCCCAGGAGGCATTTAAAGATTCCAAAGCGGGAGATAAAAAAACATCGATTGTCGGTATGGGAGATATTCTGACGAAAGAGTTAAATGATACTTACCGGATCCCGACAATGCACCACGAAGGAGTGTATGATCTGATTGGCGGGAAAATGGATCGTAGCCGTGCATACCAGCTTGCAGAAGTAAAGGTGAGGAAAATCCTGAAAAAATATCCGTCGATTGAAGTTGTGATCGACCTGCACAGAGACGGTGTCGGAAACAACACACATCTGGTAACATCCATAGATGGAAAGAAAACCGGACAGATCATGTTCTTTAATGGACTAAGCCGGACGAAGAAGAATGGAGATATTGCTTATCTTAAGAATCCATACATACAGGATAATCTTGCATTTTCCATGCAGATGCAGCTTGCTGCCGCAAAAAAATACCCTGGTTTCACAAGAAGGATTTATCTGAAAAGTTATCGCTATAATATGCATCTGATGCCCAAATATCTGCTGATCGAGGCAGGTGCGCAGACGAATACGGTAAAAGAAATGCAAAGATCGATGAAAGTCCTCGCAGACCTTTTAGATGCGGTGGTGGATCCATAAAAGTATTTACTTCGTGCCGGATTTTATGCTAATATATACAAAGTATGGAAAAGTATAGAAAAAACGGAAACATGTGGAAAAAAGAGAGAGGATATAGAAGGAATGGCGAAGAAAAACACATATGATGCGGAGAGTATTTCAGTATTAGAAGGTCTGGAAGCGGTAAGAAAAAGACCGGGAATGTATATCGGAAGCGTATCTACAAAAGGTCTGAACCATCTGATCTATGAGATTGTAGATAATGCGGTAGATGAACATCTGGCAGGATACTGCAGCGAGATCCATGTCACACTGGAAAAAGACGGTTCTGCCACGATTGCAGATAATGGACGTGGTGTGCCGGTCGATATGCATGCCAAAGGTGTGCCGGCAGAGCGTCTTGTCTATACAACGCTTCATGCCGGTGGTAAGTTCGATGACTCGGCATATAAGACAAGCGGAGGTCTGCACGGTGTAGGTTCTTCTGTTGTAAATGCACTGTCCGTATATATGGATGTGGAGATCAGCCGTGACGGCTATATCCACCATGACAGATATGAAAAAGGAAATCCGGTCGTAGAGCTGGTAGATGGTCTTCTTCCAAAACTTGGAAAAACAAGAAAAACCGGAACAAAAGTAAATTTCCTGCCGGATGGAACGATTTTTGAGAAAACAAGATTCAAGGCTGAAGATGTAAAAAGCCGTATGCATGAAACGGCATATCTGAATCCAGAGCTGACGATCGTTTTTGAAGACTTAAGAGACGGGAAAAAAGAGAAGATCACCTACCACGAACCGGAAGGAATCATCGGATTTATCCAGGATCTGAATGGAAAGAAAGAGAAGATCCATGAGCCGGTTTATTTTAAAGGAACTGCGGACGGAATTGAAGTGGAAGTGGCATTCCAGTATGTCAATGAGTTCCATGAAAACATTCTTGGCTTCTGTAATAATATTTACAACAGTGAAGGCGGAATGCATCTGACCGGATTTAAAACGACATTTACGACCGTGATCAACCAATATGCAAGAGAACTTGGAATTCTGAAAGATAAAGATGCGAACTTTACCGGAGCAGATATCCGAAATGGAATGACTGCAATCGTATCCATCAAACATCCGGATCCCCGCTTTGAAGGACAGACGAAGACAAAACTGGATAACCCGGATGCGGCAAAAGCGACAAGTAAGGTGACCGGCGATGAAATCGTGCGTTATTTTGATCGTAATCTGGAAACGCTTAAGAAAGTGATCGGCTGTGCAGAGAAAGCGGCAAAGATCCGTAAGACAGAAGAAAAAGCGAAGACCAATCTTCTGACAAAGCAGAAATATTCTTTTGACAGCAACGGAAAGCTTGCAAATTGTGAAAGCCGTGATGCATCAAAATGTGAGATTTTTATTGTCGAGGGAGATTCCGCCGGAGGATCTGCAAAAACAGCGCGTGACCGTATGTATCAGGCAATCCTGCCGATCCGTGGTAAGATCCTGAATGTAGAAAAAGCAACGATCGACAAGGTGCTTGCAAATGCGGAGATCAAGACGATGATCAATGCATTCGGCTGTGGCTTTTCGGAAGGTTATGGAAATGATTTTGATATCAGCAAACTCCGTTATGATAAGATCATTATCATGGCAGATGCGGACGTGGATGGTGCACACATTTCGACACTGCTTCTTACATTGTTCTATCGTTTTATGAAAGAACTGATCGATGAAGGACATGTCTACATTGCGATGCCGCCACTTTATAAAGCGATGCCGAAAAAAGGCGAAGAAGAATATCTGTACGATGACAAAGCGCTGGAGTGTTACCGGAAGACACACGAAGGTCCGTTTACATTGCAGCGGTACAAAGGTCTGGGCGAGATGGATGCAGAGCAGCTCTGGGAGACAACACTGAATCCGGAAACCCGTATTTTAAAAAGAGTTGAGATTGAAGATGCGAGAATGGCTTCTGCGGTGACAGAGATGTTGATGGGAACGGAAGTACCGCCGCGAAGAGAATTTATTTATGAAAATGCTGCAGAGGCAGAACTGGACGTATAAAGGAGAAGAAAGATGCAGGATTCACAGATCATAAGAACCGAGTATTCGGAAGTGATGAAAAAATCATATATTGACTATGCGATGAGTGTTATTGTTGCCAGAGCGCTGCCGGATGCACGTGACGGATTAAAGCCGGTACAGAGACGTACGCTTTACGATATGCACGAACTGGGTATCCGCTATGACAAGCCATACCGGAAATGCGCCCGTATCGTTGGGGATACGATGGGTAAATATCATCCGCACGGTGACAGCTCGATTTATGATGCACTTGTCGTGATGGCACAGGATTTTAAAAAAGGAATGATACTTGTAGACGGACATGGAAATTTTGGCTCCATCGAAGGAGACGGAGCGGCCGCCATGCGTTATACAGAAGCAAGGCTTGCGAAGATTACGCAGGAAGTGTATCTGGCTGACCTGGATAAAGATGTCATTGATTTCGTGCCGAATTTTGATGAGACAGAGAAAGAGCCGGAAGTTTTGCCGGTCCGTATCCCAAACCTTCTTGTAAACGGTGCGGAAGGTATCGCGGTCGGTATGGCAACCAGTATCCCGACACACAATCTTGCCGAGGTTGTAGATGCTGTCAAAGCATATATGAAAAATGATGATATCAGTACGAGACAGCTGATGAAATATATCAAAGGACCGGATTTTCCGACAGGAGGAATCGTTGTAAATAAAGACGATCTTGTGAGTATTTATGAAAGTGGAACCGGCAAGATCAAACTTCGTGGAAAAGTGGATGTCGAAGAGATGAAGGGTGGCAAGAAACGTCTTGTCATTTCCGAGATTCCATATACGATGATTGGAGCCGGAATTGGAAAATTCTTAAACGATGTCTGCAATCTTGTAGAGACAAAGAAGACAAGTGATATTGTAGATATTTCCAATCAGTCATCTAAGGAAGGAATCCGGATTGTTATTGAACTGAAAAAAGGTGCAGATGTAACCAATCTGACAAACATGTTATATAAGAAAACACGTCTGGAAGATACCTTTGGCGTAAATATGCTTGCTGTTTCAAATGGGCGGCCGGAGACGATGGGACTCAAAAGAATCATTGAGCATCATGTGGATTTTCAGTTTGAGCTGACAACGAGAAAATATAAAAATCTGCTTGCGAAAGAGCAGGATAAAAAAGAGATCCAGGAGGGTCTTATCAAGGCATGTGACGTCATTGACCTGATCATTGAGATCCTGCGCGGGAGCCAGTCTGTAAAAGACGCCAGAGCATGTCTGACAAAAGGAATTACGGAAAATATTAAGTTTAAATCTAATATTTCCAGAAAAATGGCGGCAATGCTCCGTTTTACAGAACGTCAGGCAAATGCCATTCTGGAGATGCGGCTCTATAAGCTGATTGGTCTGGAAATCGCAGCGCTTATGAAAGAGCATGAGACGACACTTGCAAATATTGCAAAATACGAAGATATTCTGAATAATTATGATTCCATGGCAGCAGTGATCATGGAAGATTTAGATCAGATCAAAAAAGAATTCGGCAGAAAGAGACGGACTGTTATTGAAAATGCAGAAGAGGCTGTCTTTGAAGAGAATAAGATCGAAGAACAGGAAGTTGTCTTCCTGATGGATCGTTTCGGTTATGCCAGAACGGTAGATGCCGCAACATATGAGAGAAATAAAGAAGCGGCGGACAGTGAGAATAAATATGTCCTGCATGCGATGAATACCGGAAAACTGTGTGTATTTACAGCGGGAGGTAAAATGCATCAGATCAAAGTGTTAGATCTGCCGCACGGAAAATTCCGTGACAAAGGTCTGCCAATCGACAATGTAAGTAATTATGATAGCACCGCAGAGGAAATTGTCTATATCTGTGATGCAGAACAAACCCGTTATGCAAAATTATTATTTGCAACGAAACAGGGCATGATCAAAAAGGTAGACGGACAGGAATTCCAGGTGGCAAAGCGTACGATCGCAGCTACGAAATTACAGGCAGATGATGCAGTAGTAAGCATTCAGGTGATCACCGATAACCAGCAGGTCGTCTTACAGACAAAAGATGGATATTTTCTGCGTTTTGCGGCAGATGAAGTTTCGGAGAAGAAGAAAGGTGCAATTGGTGTGCGTGGAATCAAACTCCGGAAAGAAGACGAGCTGGAACATGTTTATCTGTTTGAAGAAGGAACCGAGACAAAGGTCATGTACAAAGAAAAAGAAGTGACATTAAATCGACTGAAAATGGCAAAACGTGACGGAACAGGAACAAAGACAAGGGCATAAATAAGGGGATGGACAAATGATACAGGAAATTGCACCACATCAGTATGATAATACATACAGACCACAGAAACCGGAAGCAGAGGATTATGTGCTTTACTATGATGGAAGAGAAGTGCTTGTGACAGAAGGAGAGATTGCATTTCCGAAAGTCGCAGAGATCTGCAAAGCGTCAGAGACTGCCGGGGAGAAACTTATTTATCTGTTCACGATTGATGAAAAAGTGTACTATCTTCTGAATCATAAGACGACAGATAAGATGGAAGTTGTAGATGATGTGAATACATCTGTGAGTGTGGAACGCCTGCAAGTAGCCGGATATGTGTGGAAGGCTGTAGAATATTTCCGCAGTGCAAAGCCAAAATATCAGGCGTTTGCAGCGATTACCGGATGGCAGTTACAGCGCTGGTATGATACGAGACGTTTCTGCGGTTATTGCGGAACGCGTATGAAAGCAGATGGAAAAGAGAGAATGCTAAAATGTCCGAAGTGCGGATTGATGGAATTTCCCAAAATCTGCCCGGCTGTGATCATCGGTGTGACTCATGGAGACAGAATCCTGATGTCCAAATACACAGGCAGAAGTTATAAAAATTATGCACTGCTTGCAGGATTTAACGAAATCGGAGAATCGATAGAGGAAACCGTATCAAGAGAAGTCATGGAAGAAGTAGGCCTGAAGGTTAAAAATATTCGTTATTACAAAAGTCAGCCATGGTCTTTCTCCGATACACTGCTGATGGGATTCTTCTGTGATCTGGATGGAGAGGAAGAAATTAATCTCGACAGAGAAGAACTGGCAATGGCAGAATGGTTTGACCGGGAGAAGATGCCGGTAGAGCGTGAAGATTTAAGCCTTACAAATGACATGATGATGGCATTTAAAGAAGGAAGAGTATAGCAGAATGAAAAAATGAATTGCAGGAATACTTATTATTGCTCTGGCTGTGATGTTATTATCACCGGCGGGACAAATGGACAGGGTGTATGCTACTGAACAAGACCAGCCGAAAAAAATGAATAAAGAACTGAAAAACAGTCAGCAGGAGAGTCATCAAAAAGAGGTGACAGGAAACTTAAAACCTTCCGGAAAAGTCAATGTAAAAAATGTCGGAATTTCACGCTATGCACAGAGTGTTACTGCGTACAAAGAGTCTTTTGGCAATCAGCTAGAAGGAGAGTCAAAAGCGCTGTATGACCGGATGGTGCAGCAGTATGTTACCGGACAATCAACAGAAGACAGAAATTGCACAAAATGCAGTAGATGCCTTCAGCTATGATCATCCTGAAGTTTTCTGGATTTATAATGTGAAGTACAGTTATCGGATTTCCGGACAGTCAACGGAGACAGGATGCTTGGTGAAAATTGCGGGTATTACGTTGAAGCCACAGGAAGTTATTATGAAACCTATTATAAAAATATGAAAATTACTGTGAAAGAAAAAGGGAAAAAGAAAATAAAAACAGTAAAGTTGAGACAGAAAAAACATATGCGTGCAAATTATGTATATAAAATAGGCAAAATATAAATAATTCCTTGATTTTAAAAGGAAACAGTGTTATACTGACACATAGTAACATAAGCAACCCGATGACAGAAGAGTGGACGAAAGTTCACTCTTCTTTGTTGCTACAGTATCTTACTTTAAATTAGAGAAAGGAAGTTTAGCGTTGTCAAAAAGAGAAATTTACGAACAGAAGACAGAAGAATATCTGACACCGATCGTAGAAGAATATGGATTTGAACTGGTCGATGTAGAATACGTGAAAGAAGGAAGCAACTGGTATTTACGTGCTTACATTGACAAACCGGGCGGAATCAGTGTAGATGACTGTGAGAAAGTAAGCCGCAGACTGTCAGACATTCTGGATGAGAAAGATTATATTGAAGACAGCTATATTATGGAGATCAGCTCTCCGGGACTGGGAAGACCGCTTAAGAAAGAGAAGGATTACAAACGTAATCTGGATAAGGAAGTTGAGATCCGTACTTACCGTATGATAGATAAGCGCAAAGAATTTACCGGAATCCTGAAAGCATACGATGCAGACACGGTAACAATTGAGCTTGATGATGAAACATTGAAAACATTTGAAAAAGGCGAGATAGCGCTGATTCGCCAGGCGTTCGATTTTTAGTTTAGGAGGAGGATAATCATGAACACAGAATTATTAGAAGCGTTGAATATTTTAGAGAAAGAAAAGGATATCAGCAAAGAGAGTCTGTTAGATGCAATCGAAAATTCGCTGCTGAATGCCTGCAAGAGTCATTTTGGCAAGGCTGATAACATTAAAGTGATCATGGATCGTGAATCCTGTGATTACCAGCTCTATGCTGAGAAAGAAGTTGTGGAAGATGTAGAAGATACGTTGGAACAGATCAGTCTGGAAGATGCAAGAAAGATGGATGGTAAATATGACATTGGAGATATCGTACATGTACCGATCGAATCCAAATCATTTGGAAGAATTGCAACACAGAATGCCAAGAACCTGATTCTTCAGAAAATTCGTGAAGAAGAGAGGAAAGTTGTATATGATCAGTACTTTGAGAAAGAAAAAGATATCGTAACAGGTATCGTACAGCGTTATGTTGGCAAGAATGTGAGTATTAATCTTGGTAAAGCAGATGCGATGCTGACAGAGAACGAACAGGTAAAAGGTGAAGTATTCAAACCGACAGAGAGAATCAAATTATATATCGTAGAAGTTAAGAATACAACGAAGGGACCGAAGATCCTTGTATCCCGTACACATCCGGAACTTGTAAAACGTCTCTTTGAATCAGAAGTAACAGAAGTAAAAGATGGTATCGTAGAGATCAAGAGTATTGCAAGAGAAGCCGGAAGCAGAACAAAGATTGCTGTATGGTCCAATGATCCGGATGTTGATCCGGTAGGAGCCTGTGTCGGAATGAACGGTGCAAGAGTTAATGCAATCGTAAATGAACTCCGCGGTGAGAAAATCGATATTATCAACTGGAGTGACAACCCGGCAATCCTGATCGAGAATGCTTTAAGCCCGGCGAAAGTTATTTCCGTAATGGCAGATCCGGATGAGAAGGTCGCAAGCGTGATCGTGCCGGATTACCAGCTCTCACTTGCAATCGGTAAAGAAGGACAGAATGCAAGGCTGGCGGCAAGGCTGACCGGTTATAAAATTGATATTAAGAGTGAAACACAGGCAATTGAATCAGGAGAACTTCCGGAAAACTATATGGAACTAAGCGAAGGTGTCTTTGAAGAAGAAGTGGAAGACGGATACGAAGAAGAAGAGATCGCAGACGTAGATATGGATCTGGATCTTGTAGAAGAAACTGAGAAACCGGAAGAAATCAGTGAAACAGAAGAATAGGTGATTGTTTGAGCGCGAATAAAAAAATACCTATGCGTCAGTGCGTAGGATGCCGGGAAATGAAGAATAAAAAAGAGATGATCCGGGTGATCCGTACTTCTGAACAGGAATTTGTTCTGGATGCAACCGGCAAGAAGAATGGCAGAGGAGCGTATATTTGTCCGAACAGAGAGTGCTTGTCACAGGCAATTAAGAGCAAAGGACTGGAGCGTTCTTTTAAGCAGGCAATTCCGAAAGAAGTGTATGAGTCGCTGGAAAAGGAGATGGAGCATCTTGAGTCACAGTAAAGCATTGTCAATGATCGGGCTTGCTACAAAAGCCGGAAAAGTTGCCAGTGGTGAGTTCAGTACAGAAAAGGAAGTAAAATCCGCAAGAGCATATCTTGTGATCGTAGCAGGAGATGCGTCTGAGAATACAAAGAAGAAATTCCGCAATATGTGTGAATTTTATCAGGTACCGATTTATTTTTACAAAGATAAAGATACCTTAGGGCATGCAATGGGAAAAGAATTTCGTGCATCCCTTGCAATTCTGGATGAAGGTCTTGCAAAGGGAATTCGCAGACATCTGGAAACGGAAGAAGAATAATTGCATAAAGGAGGTAGTTAATATATGGCAAAAATCAAAGTATATGAATTAGCTAAGGAGCTGAATGTACAGAGTAAGGATGTACTGGAGTTCCTGGAGAGCAAAAAAATAGAAGTGAAAAATCACATGAGTGCACTGGAAGAGACTGCTGCCGGTCAGGTAAAAGAACATTTCAGTAAGAACCGGAAATCTGAGGGGGAATCCGGTGAAGCACCGAAAAAGAAAAATATCGTTCATGTATTCCGGCCGCAGAATACACAGAATGGCAATAAGCATGGAAGACGTCAGGGGACGAAGCAGACCATGACCCAGGGGCGTCCGATGCAGGTGAACAACGGAAGACCGGCAAAAGGATCGGTAAAACCGGAAGCACCGAAGACAGAAGAGAGAGTTAAAACAGCTGAGAAAGCCAAAGCAGCAGAAGTGAAGACAGCAGAGAAACAGGCAGTGAAAACGGAGATAAAGGAAGAGAATAAAGAAAAGAGAGAAGAAAAAGTAGTGAAGAATAACGAGAAACGTGTAAATAACGACAGACCGAATTCTGAGCGTACAACAAGATCAGAGCGCGGTGATAGAAGCGGTCGTAACGATAACAGAAATGACCGCGGCGGAAGAAATGATGACAGAAGAAACGACCGCAACGGAAGAAATGATGACAGAAGAAATGACCGTGGCGGAAGAAATAATGACAGAAGAAACGACGACAGAAGAAATGACCGCGGCGGAAGAAATGATGACAGAAGAAACGACCGCGGCGGAAGAAATGACGACAGAAGAAACGACCGTGGCGGAAGAAATAATGATAGAAGAAACGACCGCAGCGGAAGAAATAATGACAGAAGAAATAACGGACCTTCAATTCCGGCACCTGAGGCACCGACACAGAAGCCACAGAGAAGTAACAAGGGCAAAGGCAAGGATGAGCATAAGAAAAAAGATTACCGCCGTGATGAAGAAGAAAGAATGCCAAAGAATAACAAGAAGCCAATGCAGAAACCACAGCCGAAGGAGCAGAAACAGGAAGAAGAGATTAAGTCTATCGTAATTCCGGAAGTTCTGACGATCAAAGAGCTTGCTGACAAGATGAAAGTTGTCCCTTCTGTGATTGTTAAAAAGCTGTTTATGCAGGGCAAAGTTGTAACAGTCAACCAGGAGATCGATTATGATACAGCAGAAGAGATCGCGCTGGAATTTGATGTATTATGTGAAAAAGAAGAAGTTGTGGATGTTATCGAAGAACTCTTAAAAGAAGAGGAAGAAGATGAGAAGAAGATGAAAAAACGTCCGCCGGTTGTATGTGTTATGGGACACGTTGACCACGGTAAAACTTCTCTTCTGGATGCAATCCGTCATACGAATGTAATAGGCGGCGAGGCCGGAGGAATCACCCAGCATATCGGTGCTTATGTCGTAGATGTTAAAGGTGAGAAGATCACATTCCTTGACACACCGGGACATGAGGCGTTTACAGCAATGCGTATGCGTGGAGCAAGCTCTACAGATATCGCAATCCTTGTTGTAGCAGCAGATGATGGTGTAATGCCGCAGACAGTAGAAGCAATCAACCATGCGAAAGCAGCCGGTGTTGAGATCATCGTTGCAGTTAATAAGATCGATAAACCAAGCGCTAATATCGAGCGAGTAAAACAGGAAATGACAGAGTATGAACTGATTCCGGAAGACTGGGGCGGAAGCACAATTTTTGTCCCGGTATCTGCAAAGACAGGAGAAGGTCTGGAAGATCTGATGGAAATGATCGTACTGACTGCAGAAGTAATGGAATTAAAGGCAAATCCAAACAGACGTGCAAGAGGACTTGTCCTAGAAGCACAGCTCGACAAAGGAAGAGGTCCGGTTTCAACAGTCCTTGTACAGAAAGGAACACTGCGTGTCGGAGATGCGATCGCAGCAGGATCTGCACATGGTAAAGTCAGAGCAATGATGGACGACAAAGGACGCCGCGTCAAAGAAGCAGGTCCATCTGTGCCGGTAGAGATTCTCGGACTCAATGATGTACCGAATGCCGGAGAAGTATTTGTCGGATGTGCAAATGATAAAGAAGCAAGAAACTTTGCTGAGACATTTATTTCACAGAGCAAAGTAAAACTTCTGGAAGAAACAAAATCAAAACTGTCTCTGGATGATCTGTTCAACCAGATTCAGGAAGGTAACTTAAAAGAATTAAACATCGTTGTAAAAGCAGACGTACAGGGATCTGTAGAAGCAATCAAGCAGAGTCTTCTGAAACTTTCCAATGATGAAGTTGTTGTAAAAATCATCCATGGCGGTGTTGGTGCGGTCAATGAATCTGATGTAAGCCTTGCATCTGCATCTAACGCGATCATCATAGGATTTAATGTACGTCCGGATGCAACAGCAAAAGAAACCGCAGACCGTGAAGGTGTAGATATCCGTCTGTATCGTGTCATCTACAATGCGATCGAAGATGTGGAAGCAGCCATGAAAGGACTTCTGGATCCGGTATTTGAAGAAAAAGTACTAGGCCATGCAGAAGTACGTCAGCTGTTCAAAGCATCCGGTGTTGGTACGATCGCAGGATCTTATGTACTGGATGGAACATTTGAAAGAGACTGTTCTGTGCGTATCACAAGAGATGGTATCGTCGTATTTGAAGGTGCACTTGCTTCCCTTAAACGTTTCAAAGATGACGTGAAAGAAGTCAGAGCAGGCTATGAGTGTGGTTTCGTATTTGCAAACTTCAATGATGTAAAAGAAGGCGATCTTGTAGAAGCATTCAAGATGGTTGAGATTCCTAGATAGGAAGAAAAGAGGAGAGCAATTTGAGAAAACGTAGCATTAAGAATACAAGAGTAAATACAGAAGTACAGCGCGAATTAAGTAGTATTATCCGGGGCGGGCTCAAAGATCCGAGAGTTGCTCCATGGACTTCTGTTGTTGCGGCAGAAGTCGCACCGGATCTTAAGACTTGTAAAGCCTATATCAGTGTGCTCGGTGATGAAAAAGCACAGAAAGATACACTGGAAGGTTTGCAGAGTGCAGAAGGTTATATCCGCCGGGAGCTTGCGCATACATTAAATATGCGTAACACACCGGAGATTACATTTGTTCTGGATCAGTCGATCGAATATGGTGTAAATATGTCCAAAAAGATCGATGAAGTGACAAAAGGAATGAAAACAGAAGGTGACGAAGATGCTGAATAAGATACTGAGCGGAGCAAAAGAAATCGCAATCGGTGGTCATGTAAGGCCGGACGGAGACTGTGTAGGCTCCTGTATGGGACTGCGTCAGTATATCATTGAGAATTATCCAGATAAAAAAGTGACGGTATATCTGGAAGAAATCCCAGATTCTTTTCAATTCCTGAAAGGAATAGAGGAAATCCGTTCAGAAATCCCAGAGAATAAAGTCTATGATCTCTTTATCTGCCTGGATTGTGGAGATAAGGGAAGACTTGGATTTTCAGCACCGCTTTTTGAACAGGCAGCACACACATTTTGTGTGGATCATCACATCAGCAATGTAAGCTTTGCGATGGATAATGTGATCCGGCCGGATGCAAGTTCTACATCGGAACTGGTGTATGAACTGCTGGATAAGAAGCGTATCAGCAAAGAGACGGCAGAAGCGCTGTATCTTGGAATCGTACACGATACCGGTGTATTCCAGTATTCCTGCACTTCACCGGATACGATGCGGGCGGCGGCAGTACTAATGGAAAAAGGAATCGATGCGCCGGAGATTATTCATGATACATTTTATGAAAAAACATACGAACAGAACCAGATTTTAGGACGTGCACTCTTAGAGAGTATCCTTCTCCTGGATGGACAGTGCATTGCAACTTATGTGCGGCAGAAAGAGATGGAATTCTATGGTGTAAAACCGAAAGATCTGGAAGGAATCGTAAGTCAGTTGCGCAATACAAAAGATACAAAAGTTGCGATTTTCATGTATGAATTAAAGCTGAATGAATTCAAAGTCAGTCTCCGCTCGAATGACGATGTGGATGTCAGCAAGATTGCACAGTATTTTGGCGGCGGTGGACATAAAAAAGCGGCAGGCTTTACAATGACAGGTCAGCCGTTTGATGTGTTGAACAATGTCTCCGCACAGATCGTAGCGCAGCTTGAGGAGTAACTATGATTCATGGCATTATAAATATTTACAAAGAAAAAGGCTATACATCACATGATGTCGTTGCAAAATTACGCAGAATTGTCGGGCAGAAGAAAATCGGACACACAGGAACACTGGATCCGGATGCGACCGGTGTGCTGCCGGTCTGCTTTGGTAAAGCAACAAAATTATGTGATCTTTTAACAGACAAAGATAAAACATACGAAACGGTACTGCTGCTTGGGCGGGAAACAGATACACAGGATATATCCGGAACTGTACTGAGTGAAAAGCAGACCGGTACTGTGACAGAGGCAGATGTAAGAAGTGTGGTGGCTTCTTTTGTCGGTGCTTATGCGCAGATTCCGCCGATGTATTCGGCAATTAAGATTGGTGGAAAGAAGCTCTATGAGCTTGCAAGAGAAGGAAAGACAGTGGAGAGAAAACCGCGGAATGTTGAAATTTTTTCTATTGATATTCTGGAAATGGATCTGCCGCATGTGAAGATGCGGGTGCACTGTTCCAAAGGCACGTATATCCGTACGCTTTGCAATGATATCGGTGCGAAGTTAGGATGCGGCGGCTGTATGGAAGAGCTTGTCCGTACAAAGGTGAGTTCTTTTGTGCTCACGGAAGCGAAGACGCTTGCAGAAGTGGAAAATTTTGTGTCAGATGGCAGACTTTCTGAAATCATAACACCGGTCGACGCAATGTTTGCACACTATCCGGCATTGTGTGTGACGGAAAAATGGGACAAATTCGCATATAATGGTAACGCACTTCCGAAGGATGCAGTGGGGGATGTGCCAGACGGGCACAGCATTTCGGACGTCCACAGAGTGAGGCTCTACAATTCAAAGGAGGAGTTTATTGGTCTGTACGATTATAAGAAAAGCGAAAATAAATACAAACTTGTAAAAATGTTTTATACGCCGGATGTATAGAACATGAGAGGAAAAAATATGCAATATATAGAAGGTCTGAATGAATATACGGAAACCGAAAAGTCAGCAGTGACCTTTGGAAAGTTTGACGGAGTGCATAAGGGCCACCAGAAGTTAGTTGAAGAAGTGCTCAGATGCTGCACAAATGGAAATATAAAAAGTGTTTTGTGTGCATTTGAGATGAATAAAAAAGATATTCTTATGACTCCGGATGAGAGAAGAGAAAGAATGGACGGCAAAATAGACTATCTTGTGGAATGTCCGTTTTCAGATGAACTCCGGCACATGAGTGCGGAAGATTTTATTAAAAAGGTTATAAAGGGTGTTTTTCATGCTGAATATGTGGTTGTAGGGACTGATTTTCATTTTGGATATGGAAAAGAAGGCGATGCGCATATGCTGGAGGCGTATGCCGAAAAATATCATTATAAGGCAATCGTAGTTGAAAAAGCACGGTTTAAGCATCGGGAGATCAGTAGCAGTTTTATTAAGAGTCTGGTCAAAGATGGAAGTATTACAACCGCGAATTACCTTCTGACATATCCATACCCGGTAGAAGGAATTGTAAAACATGGAAAACATCTGGGAAGTGAGTTGGGATTTCCCACATGTAATGTAGAATGGCCGGCGCATAAAGTACTGCCGCCAAAAGGAGTGTATGTAAGCCGTGTTTATATTGATGGGGAAGTTTATGGCGCAATATCCAATATCGGAGTCAAGCCAACCGTATCAGATGAAAACAGAGTGCTGATCGAGAGTTATTTATATGGATATAGCGGAGATGCATACGGAAAAAACGTTAAAATTGAATTACTGGAATTCCGACGCCCGGAACATAAATTTTCTTCCATTAAGGAAATGCAGGTACGAGTCCGTCAGGATATACAGTATGTAAGAGAATACTTTGAAAAAGAGTAAAAGGAGAAACAGATGAATATAATAACTATATTTTCTCTGTTTGGCGGACTTGGACTGTTTTTATATGGTATGAGCCAGATGAGCGAAAGCCTTGAAAAAGCAGCCGGCGCCAAAATGAGAAGTATTCTGGCAGTCTTTACGAAAAACAGATTTATCGGACTGCTGGTAGGTATGATCTTTACAGCGATCATCCAGTCATCCAATGCTACAACAGTTATGGTCGTGAGTTTTGTAAACTCCGGACTGATGAATCTGATGCAGGCAACCGGAATTATTCTGGGAGCCAATATCGGAACTACAATCACCGGACAGTTGATCGCATTTAATCTGTCGGACATAGCGCCACTATTTGTAATCATCGGTGTGATTATGTCCATGTTCTGTAAGAACCAGAAGGTGCAGAGAGCCGGTGATGTGATTCTGGGATTTGGTATTTTGTTTATGGGGCTGAAAGTTATGGGTGAATCCTTGACCATTGTAAAACAGTCACCGGTTGTAAAAGAATTTTTAAGCTCTTTAAGCAGTCCGTTTATTGCGATCCTTGTCGGATTTATTGCGACTTCTATTTTGCAGAGCTCTTCGGCAACGGTTGGTATTATTATTTTGATGGCATCACAGAATCTGATCCAGTTTATGATCTGTCCGTTTGTAATTCTTGGCTGTAACATCGGTTCTTGCGTGTCTGCACTTCTTGCCAGCCTGAACGGAAGAAAAGATGCAAAGAGAGCAGCGATGATTCATTTCTTATTTAACGTGATCGGATCTGCAATTATGTTTACTGTGATCTTTATATTTACCAAACCGATCACAGGTGCACTGCTTGGAATTTCCGGTGGAAATGTGGCACGTGCGGTTGCCAATACACATTCTCTGATGAAAATCATAGAAGTGGCTATGTTGTTCCCGTTTATGGGCTGGATCGTGAAGCTGACTTACAAAGTAGTTCCGGGAAATGACGATACAGACGAAGATGAGTATGAACTGAATTATATCAAACAGTCTATGATGTCACCTGCAACGGCAGTTATGGATGCAATCCATGAGATCGAGCATATGGGAAAGGTTGCAATGAGCAATCTGGAACTGTCCATGCATGCACTCTGTGAGCTGGACGGAGAAGCAATTGAAAAGGTATACAAAACTGAAAAATATATTGATTTTATGAACAGTAAGATCACGGATTACCTTGTGAGAGCAAATGAGCTGGAACTTCCGACTGCAGATGCAGATAAGCTGGGAGGACTGTTCCATGTAGTAAATGATATTGAAAGAATCGGTGATCATGCAGAAAATATGGCTGAGGCTGCAAGAGAGAGAATTGATTCCGGCGTAAAATTAAGCGATAAGGCGATACGTCAGATGAATGATATGATGAAGTCGGTACAGACACTTCTGGAATATGCATTGGATATGTTTACAAATGGAAATCAAGAACATATGCGTGAGATTCTGGAACTGGAAGATGCCATTGATGAGCTGGAAAAGAAACTGCAAAGATCACATATCAAGCGGCTGACGAAGAACAAATGTACACCGGAAGCAGGAATGATCTTTGCGGATGCAGTATCCGGTCTGGAGCGTGTAGCCGACCATGGAACCAATATCGCATTTGCGATCATGGTACCGGATGAATACAAATCTGATGAAGAAGAAGAGTAAAATAATCCTTTACAGAGGATAAGTGTTGTGTTATAATCATCTGGTGTGAATAGCCGGTGTTCGGTAACAGGATACTCCAACCGTTGCTTAATACCAGGCGATAATTAAGAGAATTAAAAGGAGGAAATCACAATGGTTTCAAAAGAACAGAAAGAACAGATCATTAAAGACTTTGGAAGAACAGCAGGAGATACAGGTTCACCGGAAGTACAGGTAGCTATCCTGACAGCAAGAATCAATGACCTGACAGATCATTTCAAAGCTAACCCGAAGGATCACCACTCAAGAAGAGGACTTCTTAAGATGGTAGGACAGAGAAGAGGACTTCTTGCATACCTGAAGAAGACAGATATCAACAGATATCGTGCTCTGATCGAGAAACTTGGACTTAGAAAATAATGATGATTTTAATAAAAATTCCGATTGCGTCATGCAGTCGGAATTTTTTATGTGGAATTTTTTGTAGAAAAAAGATATGGTGTATTTACATAAGATATGCTATAATGTATTGGATTGTGGACGAGGGAGATATAATCCGAGACCACTGAAAAGGATATTGTCCGGTGGTAGCGAAAAGAGAGTGTCTTTTTCAGTAGTTTCGGTATCCTTCTTTCGCAGAACAGATGAATGAAGATAAAAGGAGAATACTATGTATAAGAAGTATGAGATGGAATTAGCCGGAAGAACACTTCGCGTAGATGTTGGTAGAGTAGCGAAGCAGGCGAACGGTGCAGTTTTAATGCACTATGGTGATACAACTGTACTTTGTACAGCAACTGCTTCTGAGAAGCCAAGAGAAGGAATCGATTTCTTTCCGTTAAGTGTAGAATATAATGAGAGAATGTATTCCGTAGGTAAGATCCCGGGAGGATTTAACAAAAGAGAAGGAAAAGCATCTGAGAATGCGATCCTGACATGCCGTGTTATCGACCGTCCGATGCGACCACTGTTCCCAAAGGATTATCGTAATGATGTTACATTGGAGAACCTGGTACTTTCTGTAGATCAGGATTGTTCACCGGAGTTGACAGCTATGCTTGGAGCAGCAATTGCGACTACAATTTCTGATATCCCGTTTGACGGACCGATCTCTACAACACAGGTTGGACTGGTTGACGGTGAATTTGTATTTAATCCGACAGCAGAACAGAAAGAAATATCTGATATGGCGCTGACGGTTGCATCTACAAGAGAGAAAGTTATCATGATCGAAGCAGGAGCGAATGAAGTTCCGGAAGCACAGATGGTCGAAGCGATTTACGCAGCTCATGAAGTGAACCAGAAAGTAATCGCATTTATTGATACAATCGTTGCAGAATGCGGAAAAGAAAAACACAGCTATGAGAGTTTTGCGATTCCGGAAGAATTATTTGCAGCAATCAAAGAAATCGTACCGCCGGAGACTATGGAGGAAGCTGTATTTACAGATGATAAACAGGTAAGAGAAGAAAATATCCGTCAGATTACAGATAAGTTAGAGGAAGCGTTTGCTGATAATGAAGAATGGCTTGCTGTTCTTGGAGATGCAATTTACCAGTATCAGAAGAAGACTGTCCGCAAGATGATCCTGAAAGATCACAAGCGTCCGGATGGAAGAGCAATCGACCAGATTCGTCCACTTGCTGCAGAAGTAGATCTGATTCCTAGAGTACATGGTTCTGCTATGTTTACACGTGGACAGACACAGATCTGTAATATCTGCACACTGGCTCCACTGTCAGAGGCACAGAGACTTGACGGACTGGATGAAAAAGAGACAACAAAGCGTTATATGCATCACTATAACTTCCCGTCATACTCTGTTGGAGAGACAAGACCATCCAGAGGACCGGGACGTCGTGAGATCGGACATGGAGCACTTGCAGAGCGTGCATTGGTTCCGGTGCTTCCGAGTGAGACAGAGTTCCCGTATGCAATCCGTACCGTATCCGAGACATTTGAGTCTAACGGATCTACATCAATGGCTTCTACATGTGCATCTTGTATGTCACTTATGGCTGCAGGTGTTCCGATTAAAGCTATGGTTGCAGGTATCTCATGCGGACTTGTAACAGGAGATACAGATGATGATTATCTGGTACTTACAGATATACAGGGACTGGAAGACTTCTTTGGTGATATGGACTTTAAGGTAACAGGTACAAAGAAGGGTATCACAGCAATCCAGATGGATATTAAGATCCACGGACTTACAAGACCGATCGTTGAGGAAGCAATCGCACGTACAAGACAGGCTCGTCTGTTCATCATGGATGAGTGTATGTCAAAAGCAATCGCAGAGCCGAGAACAGAGGTTGGTGAATTTGCACCGAAGATTATCCAGATGCAGATCGATCCTCAGAAGATCGGTGATGTTGTTGGACAGAGAGGCAAGACGATCAATGCGATCATCGAGCAGACTGGTGTGAAGATTGATATTACAGATGACGGAGCAGTATCTATCTGCGGAACAGATGCCAAGAGCATGGAAGAAGCACAGAAGCTGATTCACATCATTGTTACAGATTATGAAGCAGGACAGGTTCTGGAAGGACATGTTATCAGTATCAAAGAATTTGGAGCATTTATTGAGTTTGCACCGGGAAAAGAAGGAATGGTTCACATTTCCAAGATTTCCAAAGAGCGTGTAAACCATGTTGAAGATGTGTTGACACTTGGCGATAAAGTCAAAGTTGTATGCCTTGGAAAAGACAAGATGGGAAGATTTTCATTCAGCATGAAAGATGTTGCAGAATAAATTGCTGCGTGATACGTTGTAAAATAAAAGACAGTATGATAAATAAGGACCGTGCCGGGTTATCCGGTACGGTCCTTTGTGGATTTCAGGAATAAATAACTGTCCCGGGCATATATTGGAGATAAGAGGTGGACAAAACATGAAAGAAGAATGTATCTTATCGTTACTACCGGGGAAATTAAGAATCCAGATGCAGAAGATCGTGAAAGATTATGAAAAACTGCAGGAGATCAAAGTACGCATTGAGAAGCCGGTTTTTTATTTTCAGGATGGCAGGGAATATATGCTGAAAGATGAGTGGGGGAGACCTTATATTGCGACAAAAGAAGAAGTGCGGGAATTGCTGGAATATGTGAGCCATTATTCGCTGTATGCATACGAAGAAGAGATGAGGCAGGGATTTCTGACTGTGGAGGGCGGGCACAGGATTGGTTTTGCAGGACAGGCGATTTTAGAAGGAGGACATGTGAAGAATCTAAAATATATTTCGTCCGTAAATATCCGGATAGCCCATGAAGTGATGGGATGTGCTGATTGGATTTTCCCATATATAACACGAAACCAGTCGCTTTTTCACACCCTGATCGTGTCACCGCCGGGACAGGGAAAAACAACACTTCTGCGTGATATTGTAAGGCAGATTTCGGAAGGGAATACATACATCAGCGGGAAAACAGTGGGTATTGTAGATGAACGTTCGGAAATCGGAGGATGTTATCAGGGCGTTGCGCAGAATCATGTCGGGATGCGGACAGACATCCTGGACGCCTGCCCGAAGGCAGAAGGAATGATCATGCTCATCCGTTCCATGACACCGGAAGTCGTAGCAGTTGATGAAATCGGCACGGCGCAGGATGTACATGCCATAGAGTATGCAATGCACTGTGGCTGCAAAATGCTTGCGACCGTACATGGAGAATCCATGCAGGAAGTGAAGAGAAAGCCGGTACTTGGTACATTGATCAAACAGAAGCGTTTTGAAAGATATATTGTCTTATCAGGAGAAGGAAAAGCCGGTGAAGTTGGCGGCATCTATGATGACAGGGGGAATACACTGTATTCTTTTGTCGGACAGTCCAACACAGCGGGCTATACCGGCATGGCAGGTGATGAAAAATGTGGAAAGCCATAGGCGCTTTTCTTATCCTTTTCTCGGCTTCCATGGAAGGGACAAGGCATGCACATAAGATTCGTGAGGAATACGAAGAACTGCAAAAGATACGGTATCTTATTTCTTTATTAAAAAGTGAGATCTGCTATGCCAGGTCCAGCCTGGAAGAAGTGTTTGCATCCGTTGCAGAAAAATGTGAAGATCCGTACCGTAACTGGCTTCTTAGGATGAGAAATGAAATGCGATGTAAAAAAGAAAAACGATTCGTAAAAATATGGCAGGAATCGGCAGACGTCTGTCTTGTGGGTCTGATGATTTCAAGAAAAGAAAAAGAGAATCTGAAAGAAGTCGGTGCAAGACTTGGAAATCTGGATCTTAAGATGCAGATCCGTTCTCTGGAGCTGTATGAAGAGAAAGTGGAGGAATCGTTAAGGCAGATACAGAAACAGATGTACACGAAGATGAGACTTTATTATCTTATGGGGATCATGGGCGGGATTCTGACAGTCGTGCTTCTGATCTGAAGGAGGAAGAGATGGATGTAAATCTGATATTTAAGATTGCGGCTGTCGGGATTTTAGTATCGGTACTCAGTCAGGTGCTGAAACATAGTGGCAGGGAAGAACAGGCATTTTTAACAAGCTTTGCAGGACTTCTGCTTGTATTGTTCTGGATCGTGCCATACATTTACCAGTTGTTTCAGAATATCCGGCAGTTATTTTACCTGTAGGAAAGAAGGGGGCATATGAGTATCATACAGATTTGCGCAGCTGCTGTTGCAGGTATGCTTCTTGCTGTGCAGTTTAAAGCGCAGAAACCGGAGTATGGAATCTATATCAGCATAGCGCTGAGTCTTCTTATTTTCTTTTCTGTACTCGAGAAAATAGAAACAATCGCGGAAGTAATACGAAAAATCGGTACATATATATCGGTTGATGATATGTATATGGGAACATTGTTTAAAATGCTTGGAATTACTTATGTGGCAGAATTTGCATCGAACATTTGCAAAGATGCGGGATATCAGACGATTGCAAGACAGATTGAGATTTTCGGGAAACTTGCAATCATGGTACTTAGTTTTCCGGTGCTTCTTGCGATTCTGGACACGATCCGGAAGGTGTTGTCATGAGAAGAAAGGTTAAACAGAAAAAGATGCGCTGTGGGAAAATAGTACCTGGACTTACAATCCTGTTTATACTGCTGACTGGATTTCCGGCAGGCTTTCAAATGGAATATGTGTATGCAGCAGAACCGGCATATGAAACAGGAATATCAGAAGATGCACAGACAGAGACAGAAAAATGGATACAGCAGTTTTCCTGTGATGAGATGCAGAACTACATAGATCAGATGTTTCCGGAAAAGAATTATAATTTAGAAGAGATGATCCGGAAAATTACAGAAGGGGATTATGAAGAATTTTTAAGCCAGGCAGGAAAAATGTTAAGAGACAAGCTTTTTCAGGCTGTGGAAAGCGGAAGAAAATATCTGATTCCGATTGTATTTCTGGCATTTCTGGCGGCATTGTTTCATAATTTTTCACAGGTGTTTGAAAGCGGCCAGCTCTCAGAAACCGGCTTCTATGTTCTGTATCTTTTGCTGATCGCGTTGTGTCTGAAAGTATTTCTTGCGGTAACGGAATGGGTAAGCACCGGCGTAGAAGGACTGACTGCATTTATGGGTGTATTCTGCCCGCTGTATTTTCTTGCTGTAGCGATTGCAAAAGGCAGTGTAACAGCGATCGCATTTTATCAGCTTGTGCTTTTTATTATTTATCTGGTAGAACTTGTAATTGTCAAGATCCTGCTGCCGATGATTCATATTTACATGATATTGAGACTGCTCAATTATCTGTCGAAAGAAGATTATCTGAGCAAATTTGCCGGCTTTCTGGAAATGCTTGTTTCCTGGACGCTCCGGACAATGTTGGCTGCTGTAGTCGGATGGAATCTGGTGCAGGGACTGATCGGTCCGTCCGTCGATGATGTGAAGCAGAGTCTTGTGACAAGAGGAATGGAAGCTATACCGGGTGTGGGGGATCTTCTGGGCGGTGCTGCGGAAGTGACGATCGGTACACTCGTACTGGTCAAAAATGGAATTGGAGTCGTGGGCGCACTGCTTGCGGTACTCTTATGTTTGGTTCCGCTCGTAGAAGTCGGGCTGGTCGTGCTACTTTATAAATTCACGGCGGCTCTTCTGCAGCCGGTTTCCGATGCGCGTGTGATTGGCTGTATTGAAAGTGTGGGAGACGGACTACGGCTTTTTATGCGTGTGCTGTTTACAACAGGGCTTTTATTTCTTCTGACAATTGTTGTGGTCGCAGCTACAACCGGAGAATAGGAGGGAAAATGATCGACAAAATTTATGAATGGGTGAAGAACTTAAGCTTTTATCTGGTTCTTGTAACGGCTCTTTTACAAATGCTTCCGGACAGCGATTACCGGAAATATATCCGTTTTTTTACAGGACTTGTGTTGATTGCACTGCTTCTTACCCCGGTCCTTAAGACGTTGCACGCAGGCGACTTGAAGACAGAGATTTTGCAGGATGCAGACTGGCAGGAGTTTCAGGATAAGCTTCAGAAGACAGAAACAAAAATCCGGAAGCAGATGACGGAAACAGCAGATGCAGCAGAAAACGGGAAAGCGCAGGATGAGCAGAAAAAAATAGAGGTGAAAGAGATTGAAGTTCAGCCTTAAGATGTTAAAAGAATTGCTGTGGAAAGGGGAAAAACTGAAGAAAGACCAGCTTCTGATTCTGTTTCTTACCGGAGTACTCTTATTAGTTATTACATTGCCTGCCGGTAAGGAAAAAGAAAATAGGAAAACTGTCGGAAGCAGAACCGGGCAGAGTGTGATAACAGACCGTGAAAGTTATACAAAAGAGATGGAACAGGAACTGGAAGAAATGTTGTCGCAGATGGATGGCGCCGGGGAAGTGAAAGTGATGCTGACACTTGCATCAACAGCGGAAAAAGTGATAGAGAAAGATCGTGACACCCAGAGTGAGCAGGTAAAAGAGTCCGATCATCAGGGCGGAGAGCGTACGACAGATAAAGATTCCCTGTCTGAAGAAACGGTATATAAAAAGCAAAACAGTAATGGAGACAGTCCGTATGTAACAAAAGAACTGACACCGCAGGTTGAAGGTGTTGTCGTGCTTGCCACAGGGGGTGATAATCCTGAAGTAGCTAAACATATTACGGAAGCGGTGCAGGCATTATTTGGAATAGACACGCATAAGATTAGAATAATGAAAAAGAATCAGAAACCATAAAAGGCAGGAGGAGAGAACGTGAAACGAGTGTTTAAGAAAAATCAGGTGATCATTGCAGCGCTGGCGGTGATGATAGCGGCAGCAGGATATTTGAATTATTCCGGACGCCTGTTCCCGGATAAGGCAAAATCCAGTGAGACAGGAAGTGAAGTGGCAAGTCAGGAACTTCTGGATATTTCACAGGAGGACAGTCAGAGTGCATCCTCGGATATTAAGAGTCAGGACGGGGATAATGAAGCGCAGACGAGTACGCCGGGCGAGGCGGTACTGACAGGAGGAGATGCCACATCCATCGTATCACAGGCAAAGATCACAAGAGAACAGGTGCGGGCTAAAAATAAAGAGTCCCTGCAGGAGATCATAGACAATAAACAACTGACAGGAGAGCAGAAGAAAAAAGCGGTAAATGAAATGGTTGAGCTTACAAAAATTGCAGAAAAAGAGGCGGCTGCGGAGACGATGCTTTCTGCCAAAGGATTTACAGACAGTGTAGTCAGTCTTTCCGAAGAATCCGCAGATGTTGTGGTAAATGCCAAAGAATTAAGTGAAGCAAACCGGGCACAAATTGAAGACATTGTTATAAGGAAGACCGGAATGGCAGCTGAAAATATTGTGATCACACCGGCAGGCAGTAAAAAATAGAATAAAATATATGGAAAATCCCGCAGCAGCGGGATTTTTGTTTGAGCATTTACAGAGGATATGTTATACTGATTAACAGTGTCTATAAACGGATATACTAATGTAGGAGTGTTGGAATATATGTCAGAGATAACAAATGAAATAACAAATGAGATTAAAAAACGAAGAACGTTTGCAATTATTTCCCATCCCGATGCAGGTAAGACAACTTTAACAGAGAAGTTCCTGCTTTACGGAGGAGCCATTAACCAGGCAGGAAGTGTCAAGGGAAAGGCAACAGCAAAGCATGCAGTATCAGACTGGATGGAGATTGAGAAGGAAAGAGGTATTTCTGTAACTTCATCGGTATTACAGTTTAATTATGATGGATTCTGTATCAACATCCTAGATACACCGGGACATCAGGATTTCTCGGAGGATACCTACCGTACTCTGATGGCGGCAGACTCAGCTGTAATGGTCATTGATGCATCCAAAGGTGTAGAGGCGCAGACAAGAAAACTGTTCAAAGTATGTACGATGCGTCATATCCCGATTTTTACTTTTATTAATAAGATGGACCGCGAAGCGATGGATACATTTGAATTATTAGATGATATCGAGAACGAGCTGGGAATCGCAACCTGTCCGGTAAACTGGCCAATCGGTTCCGGTAAGGAGTTCCGCGGTGTCTATGACAGAAATACAAAGAAAGTCGAGCTGTTCTCAGATACAAGAAAAGGAACAACACAAGGTGAGGTGCGCAAGATCGACATTGACGATCCGGAGATTGCAGATCTTATTACAGCGGATCAGAAGAGCCAGTTAGAAGAAGAGATTGAACTGCAGGACGGTGCAGGAGCCGAGTTCGATCAGGAGCTGGTCAGCAAGGGAGAACTTTCACCGGTATTTTTCGGATCTGCACTTACGAACTTCGGTGTAGAGACATTCCTTCAGCATTTCCTTGCAATGACAACTTCACCGCTTCCGAGAAAATCAGATGCAGGTCTCATTGATCCGATGGAGGAAGAAGATTTCTCAGCATTTGTATTTAAAATCCAGGCAAATATGAACAAGGCGCACCGAGACCGTATCGCATTTATGCGTATCTGTTCCGGTAAATTCGAGGCAGGAATGGATGTGTTCCATATTCAGGGCGGCAAGAAGGTACGTCTGTCGCAGCCACAGCAGATGATGGCTAGCGAGAGACATCTGGTGCAGGAAGCTTATGGCGGAGACATTATCGGTGTGTTTGATCCGGGCATTTTCTCAATCGGTGATACACTGACGACTTCAGCAAAGAGGTATGCATATGAAGGTATCCCGACATTTGCACCGGAGCATTTTGCAAGAGTCCGTCAGGTAGATACGATGAAGAGAAAACAGTTTATCAAGGGGGTCAACCAGATTGCGCAGGAAGGTGCGATTCAGATCTTCCAGGAATACAATACAGGCATGGAAGAGATTATCGTCGGCGTTGTCGGTGTTCTGCAGTTTGACGTATTAAAATATCGTCTGGAGAATGAGTATAACGTAGAGATCCGTATGGACAGTCTTCCATATGAATACATCCGCTGGATCGGCAATGAGGAAGTGGATATGGACAAACTTTCCGGAACATCGGATATGAAGAAGATCAAGGATCTCAAAGGAAGACCGCTGCTTCTGTTTGTAAATGAGTGGAGCATCCGTATGACACAGGAAAGAAACGACGGACTGATACTGGAGGAGTTTGGAAGATCTTAATCCGGGAGATTGTGAGAAAAGGAAGTCGGCAGATGGAAGTTTTTTGTGCTGGCTATTTGCAAAAGAATAGAAATTTGTTATAATGATAAGAACGAATAAACCAGACAGGAGGTTTCTGAAATGGGAAAAGAAGAAAGAAATGCTTATACAATAAAAAATGACGCCAACATCGGAGAAGTGAAGATTGCAGATGAAGTTGTTGCAATCATCGCAGGACTGGCTGCGATGGAAGTAGAGGGTGTTGCTTCTATGGCAGGCAATGCAACAAGAGAACTGATCAGTAAGCTTGGAATGAAGTCTCTTTCCAAAGGTGTGAAAGTAGATGTTCTGGACGGTATTGTTACAGTATCCCTGACACTCAATTTATTATACGGATATGGAGTCAAAGACATTTCTGTAAAAGTACAGGAGAAGGTCAAATCTTCCATCGAGAACATGACAGGACTGGAAGTTGCAGATGTGAATATTCGCGTTGCAGGCGTGAAAGTACCGGAGGAAGACTAAGTGAGAAGATCAGAATTAAGAGAACACATTTTCCGGATGGTTTTCGGACTGGATTTTAATGAAGGCGAAGAGATTCCGGAGCAGATTCAGCTTTATTTTGAACAGCTGGATGATGTAAAAGAAAGAGACATGGAGTACATCCGTGAGAAAGCAGAACATATTGCCGAGAAGAGAGAAGAGATTGATGCGCTGCTCAATACACATACGAAAGGCTGGAAGACAAGTCGTATGAACAAAGTAGACTTAAGCATCCTGCGTGTCGCAGTCTATGAGATGAAATGGGACGATGAGGTTCCGGTTGGTGTTGCGATCGATCAGGCAGTAGAACTTGCTAAAAAATACAGCAGTGACGAAGGTCCGTCTTTCGTAAATGGCGTGCTTGCAAAACTGGCAAAGGCGTAGAAGAGGTGTAGCATGACACAGAACGTATATACGGTCAGACAGGTAAATGCATACATTAAGAATATGTTTACGCAGGATTATATGCTGAACCGTATCTATGTAAAAGGCGAAGTATCCAACTGTAAATACCACACATCGGGACATATATATTTTTCGTTAAAGGACGAGTCCGGAACGATTGCCTGCGTTATGTTTGCCGGGCAGCGAGGCGGGCTCGCTTTTCATATGAGAGAAGGACAGCAGGTTGTTGTATTTGGCGGAATCAGTGTTTATGAAAGAAGTGGTTCTTACCAGCTTTATGCAAGAGAGATTCGTCTGGATGGCGAAGGAGTACTCTATGAACGTTTTCAGGCACTGAAACAGGAGCTTGGTGAGATGGGGATGTTCGCCCCTGAATATAAGAAAACGATTCCGTCTTTTGTGAAAACTGTTGGAATTGTGACAGCACCGACCGGCGCTGCGATCCGGGATATTATGAATATTTCTTCGCGGCGGAATCCATTTGTACAGCTGATCCTGTATCCGGCGCTTGTGCAGGGCGAAGGTGCAGTGCAGAGTATTGTTACAGGAATACAGACACTGGATGCATATGGCGTAGATGTAATGATTGTTGGACGTGGAGGCGGATCGATCGAAGATCTGTGGGCGTTTAACGAAGAAGCAGTTGCAAGAGCGATTTTTGAATGTGAGACACCTGTGATTTCCGCAGTCGGACATGAGACAGACACGACAATCGCTGATTATGTGGCGGATCTTCGGGCACCGACACCGTCTGCGGCTGCAGAACTTGCAGTTTATGACTATCGCTTGACAGAACGGACGATGATTGAATATCGTGAGAAAGCTACAAGACTTCTGGAACAGCAGATTCGTATGCAGCGTCTGCGTCTGCGGGAATATCAGACGAAGCTTATGTATCTCCATCCGGAAAATCAGGTGCGTGATTACAGACAACGCATAGTAGATTACGAAGAGAAACTGCGTCTTCTTATGGAGAACAGTCTGCAGAAGAATAAGATGCGCTTTACGGTTGATCTGGAGAAAATGAAGAAGCTGTCTCCGCTTGAAAAGCTGAATCAAGGATTTTCTTACGTAGAAACAGCAGACAGAAAAGCAGTGAAAAGAATCGGACAGGTAGACGTGGGAGATGAGCTTACAATCTATGTCACGGATGGTACGATCAAAGTATGTGCAGAAGAGACGAAGGAGGAGAGACATGGCTGAGAAAGAACAGACTCTGGAAAAGTTATTTACACAACTGGAAGATGTGATCCGGGAGATGGAGCAGGGTGAGGTCTCTTTGGAAGAAGCTTTTGCACTGTATCATAAAGGCGTGGATACACTTAAGATGTGTAATGAAAAGATAGATAAAGTAGAGAAAAAGATACTGGTGCTGGATAATGAAGGAGAAACGCATGAGTTTGAACAATAATTTTGCACAGTTACAACAGGAAAAGGTAATAGAGATAGAACAATTACTGCGGGAATATCTGCCGGTGCAGAGCGGTTATCAGAAGATTATCACGGAGGCTATGGAATATAGTCTGATGGCAGGCGGCAAGAGGCTTCGTCCGATGATGATGCAGGAAGTATTCCGGCTTTTTGGAGGAACAATGAAAGCGATCGAACCGTTTATGGCAGCAATTGAGATGATTCACACGTATTCCCTTGTGCATGACGATCTGCCGGCGATGGATAATGACGATTACAGAAGAGGTAGAAAGACTACCCATGTTGTGTATGGCGAAGATATGGGAATCCTTGCGGGAGATGCACTTTTAAATTATGCATTTGAGACTGCGTTTCACGCATTTGAGCTTTGTCCTCAGGACAGCCTTAAGATTGGAAAAGCACTTCAGGTGTTGGGGGAAAAAGCTGGCATTCATGGAATGATCGGAGGACAGGTCATTGATGTAAAAGAGACCGGAAAACAGATCGACAGGGAAGTATTGGATACGATCTATGAACTGAAGACGTCTGCACTGATCGAAGCATCTATGATGGTTGGAGCGATCCTTGCAGGTGCTACAGATGAGGAGCTTGAAAAAGTTGAGCAGATGGCATCGAATATCGGTATCGCATTCCAGGTACAGGATGACATTTTGGATGTGACAAGTACGGAAGAAGTGCTTGGAAAGCCAATCCACAGTGATGAGAAGAATGAGAAGACTACATATGTAACTCTGTATGGTATAGAGAAAGCATCAGCAGTTGTAGAAGAAAGATCAAAAGAAGCAATTGCTCTTTTACATGAACTTCCGGGAGAGAATGATTATCTGGAAGAGTTGATTATCAAACTAATCCACAGAGTGAAATAAGAGAGGACGTTCGTGATGTTGGAACGAATTCAGAAAGCAAATGATATAAAGAATTTAAAAAAAGAGGAACTCCCGGTACTGGCAGAGGAGATTCGTGAATTTCTTGTAGAGACGGTCAGCAAGACAGGTGGACATCTCGCATCGAATCTTGGCGTTATAGAGCTTACAATGGCAATGCACCTTGTATTCCAAATGCCGGAAGATAAGATTATCTGGGATGTCGGACACCAGTCTTATACCCATAAGATTCTGACCGGAAGAAAAGATGGTTTTGAAAACCTGCGTAAATACGGCGGCATGAGTGGGTTCCCGAAGCGTAAGGAGAGCGATTGTGATGCATTTGATACCGGACACAGCTCTACGTCCATATCAGCAGGCCTTGGCTATGTAAGAGCGAGAGACCTGAAAGGAGAAGACTATAGTGTGATTTCCGTGATCGGTGACGGTTCGATGACGGGTGGAATGGCGTTTGAGGCGCTTAATAATGCGTCCCAGTTGAACAGTAATTTTATTATTGTGCTGAATGACAATCATATGTCGATCTCTGAAAATGTCGGAGGAATGTCCAGATATCTGGCAAAGATCCGGACAGCAGATTTTTATACCGGGTTGAAGAAAGGCGTGACAACGACGCTTGAGAAGATCCCGAAGGTCGGGGATTCTCTGATCGAGCAGATCCGCCGGACGAAGAGCAGTATCAAACAGCTGATCGTTCCGGGTATGTTTTTTGAAGATATGGGAATTACATATCTCGGACCGGTAAAAGGACATGATCTTCCTACGCTTTGCCGTGTATTTTCCGAAGCACGGAGAATAGAAGGACCGGTTCTTGTCCATGTTCTGACGAAGAAAGGCAAAGGTTATACGCCGGCAGAAGAGCATCCAGGCAAATTCCACGGCATTAGCCCGTTTGACATTGCGACAGGTGAGGTATCAGAGAAGAAGAAAAAGGATACCTATACCGATGTGTTTGGAAAAGTTATGTGTGCAGAAGCAAAAGAGAATCCGGACATTACAGCAATTACAGCTGCAATGGAAGATGGAACCGGGTTGTCCCGTTTCCACAGTATGTTCCCTGATCGCTTTTTTGATGTAGGAATTGCAGAAGAGCATGCTGTGACATTTGCGGCAGGACTTGCAGCGGGAGGCATGCGCCCGGTTGTGGCGGTTTATTCTTCTTTTCTGCAGAGAGCATATGACCAGATCATCCATGACGTGGGACTTCAGAAGCTCCCTGTTGTATTTGCCGTTGACCGAGCAGGACTGGTCGGAAGTGACGGAGAGACACATCAGGGAATTTTTGACCTGTCATTTTTAAGCAGTATTCCGAATATGACAGTGATGTCACCTAAACATAAATGGGAACTGGCAGACATGCTTCGCTTTGCACTGAAATCTGACGGTCCGGTTGCAATCCGTTATCCAAGAGGTGCAGCGTACGATCAGTATGTTGAATATCGTGCACCGATCGAATATGGCAAAAGCGAGATGATCTGCGAGGAGAGTGGGATCGCACTCATCAGTATGGGACATATGTTTGAAGAAGCGGTAAAAGTACGAAAGAATCTCAAAGATGCAGGGTATTCCTGCACGCTTGTAAACGGACGTTTTGTAAAGCCGATAGATGAAGAATGTATTGCAAGGCTTGCAAAAAATCACAAACTGATCGCTGTACTGGAAGAAAATGTTATAACTGGCGGCTATGGAATGCAGGTGTTGGAATGTGCAGCGAGAAAACAGCTTTCCTGCCACGTTCTGCCGATTGCACTTCCGGATAATTATGTAGAACACGGAAGTGTGGAAGTGCTTCGCAAAGAGACTGGTATTGATGCACAGTCAGTGACAGAGAAAATCATGGAAACATATAAGGAGTTACAGATATGAAAGAACGTTTGGATGTCTTGCTTGTAAAGCGTAATCTGGCGGCGTCCAGAGAAAAAGCCAAGGCGATCATCATGTCCGGTAATGTCTATGTGGATGACCAGAAAGAAGACAAACCGGGAACATTATTTAAAGAAGAAAGCAAGATTGAAGTGCGCGGACATACACTGCCATACGTCAGCCGCGGCGGATTGAAACTCGAAAAAGCACTGAAGAATTTTGACGTTAGTGTAAAAGGAAAGACATGCACGGATGTCGGATCTTCAACAGGTGGATTTACAGACTGTATGCTACAGAATGGTGCAGTCAAAGTATTTGCGATTGATGTCGGACGTGGTCAGCTTGATTGGAAATTAAGACAGGATGACCGTGTTGTCTGCATGGAAAAGACAAATATCCGTTACGTGACACCGGAAGATATTGGGGAACCGGTACAGTTTTCGTCCATTGATGTGTCATTTATTTCGCTTACGAAAGTGCTTCTCCCAATCTACAATTACCTGACGGAAGACGGGGAGATTGTTGCGCTTATCAAACCACAGTTCGAGGCAGGAAGAGAGAAAGTCGGAAAAAAAGGTGTCGTAAGAGAACGAAGTACCCATGTAGAAGTCATTGAGATGGTTACGGCGTATGCAGTTTCCATCGGTTTTGATGTACTGGAACTGGAATTCTCACCGATCCGCGGACCGGAGGGAAATATTGAGTATCTTGTACACTTGAAAAAAAGTAAAGGACAGGCAGAGATTTCAGAAAATTTCGATATAGAAGCAATAACAAAGCGTGCATTTGAATCCCTGACCAAATAATACAGGTAACAGATATGGAGCATATATTCATTGTCACGAATGATGGAAAAGACAAAGATCATTCTGTGACAAGACACATAAAAAAAATAATCGAAGATTACGGCAAAACCTGTTCGGTTTGTCGTAAAGATGAAGAAAAGAAAATAATTGAAGAGAGTATTCCGGATGGCATTGACTGTGTGATCGTAATTGGAGGCGATGGCAGTTTTATCGAAGCTGCAAGGATTCTGCATGACAGGGATGTTCCGATGCTTGGGGTAAATATGGGAACACTCGGTTATCTGACAGAAGTAGAGCTTGCAGATCTGGACGAGTCCATTGAGAAGCTATTGAGAGGAGAATATACGCTGGAATCCAGAATGATGCTGGAAGCAGTATACGGAGCGTCTGTGAAGGACGTTGCACTGAATGATATTGTTGTATCAAGAAACGGTGGAATTCGCATCATTCATTTCCGTATATGGGTAAATGGAGAATTGCTGAACTGCTATGAAGCGGACGGAATCATTATCTCGACACCGACCGGCTCTACCGCATACAATCTCTCTGCGGGCGGACCGATCGTAGAACCGACAGCATCGCTGCTTGTAGTCACACCGATCTGTTCGCATGCACTGAATACGAGCAGTGTGATTTTATCCGGTGAAGATGAGATTGAGATTGAGATCGGAGAAGGCAGAAACGGTACAGAAGAGGAAGTGCTGGTATCTTTTGACGGAACCCAGATGCTTATGATGCATACAGGAGAGCGGATTACCATCCGCAGATCCGCTACCAGAACAGAGATCTTAAGACTGAATAAAGTCAGTTTTCTGGAAACATTGCGTAGAAAAATGAAAGGAAATTAATGGTCATGAAAGTAAACAGACATGCGAAAATTATTGAACTGATTAGTAAATTTCAGATCGAGACGCAGGAAGAACTTGCAGATCATCTGAATAAGGAAGGATTCAAAGTTACGCAGGCAACGGTATCACGGGATATCCGTGATCTGAAGTTGACAAAAGTTCCGTCTGAAAATGGAAAGCAGTGTTATGCAATCCATCAGGGGACGGAAAATGGCATGAGTGAAAAATATATCCGTATTCTAAGAGACGGATATGTATCTATGGACATGGCACAGAATATTCTTGTGATCAAAACAGTTGCAGGAATGGCAATGGCAGTATGTGCTGCGCTGGATGCAATGAAATGGACAGAGATTGTCGGAAGTATTGCGGGGGATGATACGATCATGTGTGCAGTCAGAAGTGTGGAAGATACTGTGAAAGTGATGGATAAGATTCGAAAAATTGTCTTGTAGGAGGCTGCATGTTACAACGTTTATATGTGAAAAATCTTGCATTGATCGATGAGATCGAAGTAGAGTTAAAAGACGGACTGAATATTCTGACCGGTGAGACAGGAGCAGGTAAATCTATTATTTTAGGATCTGTCAATCTGGCGCTTGGAGCCAGATACAGCAAAGATATGCTCCGCAAAGGAGCAGAATATGGATTTGTTGAATTGAATTTTCAGATTGAAAATGCAAAGCAACTGCACAGGCTGAAAGAACTGGATGTCTACCCGGAAGATGGAATGGTAGTTCTCTCCAGACGTCTGATGGAAGGCAGAAGTGTAAGCCGGATCAATGGAGAGACTGTGACGATGACACTTTTAAAAGAAGTGGCATCGGTGCTGATAGACATTCACGGACAGCACGAGCATCAGTCACTTCTCTACAAGAAGAATCATCTGGCAATTGTGGATGCATTTGCCAAGGATGAAATCAGTGAACTGAAAAAAAAGATAACTGAAAACTACCGGGAGTACCGGAGCTGGATGAAAGAACTGGAAGAGGCAGATCAGGATGAGGCGTCCAGAGCCAAAGAGCTTTCTTTCCTGCAGTTTGAAACGGAAGAGATCGAAAAGGCAGAGCTTCGTGAAGGGGAAGATGTAGAGCTGGAGACGGCTTATCGTTTTATAGTCAACAGTAAGAAGCTCGCAGACGGGGCGGCAGAGGCCTATGCATTTACCAGCCAGGAAGAAGGAAATGCAAGCGAAAGCTTAAGCCGGGCAATCCGTGCACTTGGAGAAATCCGCGATTACGATGATACCGTGCAGGGACTTTTTGACCAGTTGTCGGAGATTGACAGTCTGTTAAATGATTTCAACAGAGATTTGTCTGAATACAGGGATTCCTGTGAATGTTCCGAAGAGGAACTTTATGAGACGGAACAGAGACTCAACGAGATCAATCATCTCAAATTAAAATATGGCAGTCAGATTTCGGATATTCTGTCATATTATGATGAGCAGCAGGAGAAAATAAAGAAGTTGGAAGACTATGAAAATTACATTCGCAGTTTGAATGAAAACTGTCAGAAAGCAAAAGAAAAGATGGAAAAGACAGCTGGAAAATTGTCTGAAATCCGCAGAAAACAGGCAAAAACGCTGGAGAAATCTATTGGGGAGAGCTTAAAAGAGCTGAACTTCGCAGATGTAAAATTTGAGATTCAGTTTCGCACTCTTGATGCATGTACTCCGGCAGGAATGGATGAAGTGGAATTCATGATTTCAATGAATCCGGGACAGCCGGTAAGACCACTTACGAATGTTGCATCTGGTGGCGAATTGTCGCGCATTATGCTGGCGATCAAAACCGTGCTGGCGGACAAAGATGACACAGAGACATTGATCTTTGATGAGATTGATGTGGGAATCAGCGGGCGCACTGCACAGAAAGTTTCCGAGAAAATGGCACTGATCGGAAGGAATCATCAGGTCATTTGTATTACACATCTTGCGCAGATAGCAGCGATGGCAGATCACCATTTCATGATTGAGAAGACAGTCGGCAATCTGGATACGACAACCGGGATCCACGAGCTTACTGAAGAAGAGTCGGTGGAAGAACTGGCAAGAATCTTAGGTGGGGCAAAAATTACAGATGCAGTCAGAGAAAATGCGAAAGAAATGAAGACACTTGCAAGACAGATGAAAGCATAGAATTGAAAAAGAAACATATACTAAGATGGATATTACATTTGTGATATCCATCTTTATTTATGTTATGAATTATGGCGATAAGTGCTGATATACGAATCGGACAGGAGTCAGCCTGCTCGATTTATTATAAATGGGAAAGGGCGAAAACTATGCGGAAATACTGGTGGCGTAAAATGTGGATCATAATACTTGTTTTTGTATTGTCAGTAGGTGGCAGCTATTCTTATATCCGATTAAGACAGAAAGATTTTGAAAAGGAGGTAAATGCCAGTCCGATGGACAAGAAGCTGGTGATACCTGGCGGGATGCCAATCGGTATTTATCTGGAGACAAAAGGTGTTATGGTGCTTGGAACAGATGCAATTGAGCGTGAGGACGGTGTGAAAGAGAATCCCTCCAGTCATCTTGTAAAGGCAGGAGATTATATCCAGAAAGTCAATAATGCAACAGTAAAGACTAAAAATGAACTGATCGAAGAGATGAAAAAACTGAAAGAAGAGGAAGTTGTTCTTACAATCCGGCGGAACCGTGAAAATATCCGGATTAAAACAAAAGCAGTCAGGGATGTAAAAAAAGAATACAAGCTCGGAATCTGGGTGAGAGATAATGCACAGGGACTTGGGACAATCACGTATCTGGATGCGGACAGCCATTTCGGAGCGCTCGGTCATGGTATTCATGATGTAGATACGAATAAGCTTTTAAGTATTTCAGAAGGCAGGGTGTATGCGACGAGTATTCGCGATATCCAGAAAGGAAAATACGGAACACCCGGCGGCATGGAAGGAATCATTGTTTACAATAACTACAATATCCTTGGAAAAATCAGTGAGAATACGGAAAATGGAATTTTTGGAAAAGTCGAACGGATTGATACGCTTTTTACGGAACAGAAGCCGGTAGAAACGGCAAAAAAAGAAGAGATCCGAAAAGGAAAAGCAAAGATCCGCTGTGCTGTAGAAGGAAAAGTCAAAGAGTATGAGGTGCGTATTCTGGAGATCAATACAAAAGCGAAAGAAGCAAATAAAGGAATACTTCTGGAAGTGACAGATCCGGAACTTCTGAAAGTGACAGGTGGCATTGTCCAGGGAATGAGTGGAAGTCCATTACTGCAAAATGGAAAAATTGTGGGTGCGGTGACACATGTACTGGTTAATAATCCGACAAAAGGTTACGCAATTTTCATAGAAAATATGCTCTTCCGGTAGAACATGGAAAATGAATGGAAAATGCAGTCGTAAACCGTCAGATTTTTACGACATTAAATTCTTGATTTACATTTTGGCACTCTTTATAATGACAATTAACAAAAAGAAAGAACCTGTGACAAACGGAAAGGGGGCATTTCGAGCAATGAATGAGATAAACGTAGCAATTGCTGATGATAATGAGAGAATTTTGGATTTACTTGGCGATATGATTGATGCGGATAAGGAATTGAAGCTGGTCGGAAAAGCCAACAATGGAGAAGATGCCTATGAAATGATCAGGCAGAAACAGCCGGATGTAGTATTACTGGATCTGATCCTTCCGAAGATGGATGGACTAAGTGTTATGGATCAGGTAAACAATGATCAGGAATTAAGAAAGCATCCGGATTTTATTGTGATCACGGCAATCGGACAGGAACGGATCACGGAAGATGCTTTCAAGAAAGGGGCAAGTTATTATATCCTGAAACCGTTCCACAACGATACGGTGATAAAAAGGATAAAAAATGCCGGAGAGAATATGACAAAAAATATAAAGCCGGTTGCGAAAGAAGGCGGTGTGCTTCCGGCACAGCCACAGATGCAGCTTGAAAACCGGGTAACAGATATGATCCATGAAATCGGAATCCCGGCGCATATCAAAGGGTATCATTACCTTAGAGATGCGATTATCATGGCAGTGGAAGATATGGATGTGCTAAATGCAATCACAAAAGTGCTGTATCCGACAGTTGCCAAGATGCATCAGACAACAGCAAGCCGCGTAGAGCGTGCAATCAGACATGCGATCGAGGTCGCATGGAGCAGAGGAAAACTGGATACACTGGATCATCTGTTTGGATATACGGTGAGCACTGGAAAGGGGAAACCGACAAATTCAGAGTTCATAGCACTGATCGCAGATACGATTCGATTGGAATATAAGAACAGATAACACTTTTCTTCTTGACAAAAATACGATATAATGATTGTATATCGTGGATCGAGAGGAAGGGAAGCAATATGAAAAAAATACTATTTGTAGCTTCAGAGTCAGTACCATTTATCAAGACAGGTGGATTAGCCGATGTAGTTGGATCACTGCCAAAGTATTTTGATAAAGATAAATATGATGTACGTGTTATGTTACCGAAGTACATGTGTATGAAAGAGACATGGAAAGAGAAGATGGAATACGTCACACATTTTTATATGGATCTGAACTGGAGAAAACAATATGTAGGAATTCTTCAGATGAAATATGAGGGAATCCTTTTTTATTTCATAGATAACGAATATTACTTTAATGGTTTCGCGCCATATGGAGATACCTATACAGATGTTGAGAAGTTCGCATTTTTCTCAAAAGCAGTTTTAAGTGCACTGTCGCTTATTGATTTCAGACCGGATATCATCCACTGTCATGACTGGCAGACAGGACTCGTTCCGGTATACCTTGATAATTTCCGCTATGGTAATGAGTGGTATAGAGGAATCAAGACGATCATGACCATTCACAATCTGAAGTTTCAGGGCACATGGGATACGAAGCGGATTCGTGACATCACGGGACTGCCGCAGTATTATTTCGCACCGGATAAGCTGGAAGCATATGAGGATGCCAATTATCTGAAAGGTGGAATTGTCTATGCAGATCGGATCACAACCGTAAGCAATACTTATGCAGAAGAGATTAAGATGCCATTCTATGGAGAACGCCTGGACGGTCTGATGAATGCAAGAGCGAACTGTCTGTCCGGTATTGTGAACGGAATCGATTATGAGGATTATAATCCGAAAACAGATCCAAGCATTGTGAAGAACTATGATGTATCGAATTTCCGGAGAGAGAAAATCAAGAACAAGACAGCGCTTCAGGAAGAACTGAATCTGGAGAAGAACCATAAGACGATGATGATTGGTATCGTTTCCAGACTGACTGACCAGAAAGGCTTTGACTTGGTAGCATATGTGATGGACGAGCTCTGTCAGGATGCTGTGCAGATCGTGGCACTCGGTACTGGCGAAGAACAGTATGAGAATATGTTCCGTCATTTTGCATGGAAGTATCCGGATAAAGTATCTGCGAATATTTATTATTCCGAAGAGATGTCGCATAAAGTATATGCATCCTGTGATGCATTCCTGATGCCGTCACTCTTTGAACCATGCGGACTGAGTCAGCTTATGAGCTTAAGATACGGAACAGTTCCGATCGTAAGAGAGACCGGAGGACTGAAAGATACTGTAGAAGCATATAATGAATATGAAAAGACAGGAACTGGATTCAGCTTTATGAATTATAATGCACATGAGATGCTTGGAACAATCCGCTATGCAGAACGTATCTATTATGATAAGAAGAGAGACTGGAATAAGATTGTAGAACGTGGCATGAAACGGGACTTTTCATGGAAGAATTCTGCAAAACAGTATGAAGACTTATATGAAAGTATGTAGAAGTTTGCAGGAGCATAGATTATGAAACATTCACAGGTATCATAGTGAATGAGTTCTAACCACAATATTATATAATAATGTATTAAAAAGAGAAAACATCCTTTCTGTTCATATGAATGAATATGAATGAGAAGGATGTTTTTCTTGCATTTTATGCAAATTTGTTTTATCGTATATAATAAAGCCTTTATAGGAATAATTATATATTTACATAGAAGGAAAAGGAGATTATATGAAGATTAAAGACATTTTAAAAGAAAAGACACCACACATATCTTTTGAAGTATTTCCACCGAAGACAGATGCCGGATTTGCAAGTGTATTATCTGCTACGGATCAGATTGGTGCATTAAAACCATCTTACATGAGTGTAACTTATGGAGCAGGTGGAGGAACCAGCAAGAATACGGTAAATATTGCATCACATATCAAGGACGACTTGGGACTTACCAGTCTGGCGCATCTGACATGCGTTTCTTCTACAAAAGAACATGTAGCACGCGTAATTGACGAGTTGAAGAAGAATAATATTGAAAATGTTCTGGCACTCCGTGGGGATATTCCGAAGGAATCTGAATTCCCACTTCCGAATCATTACAGATATGCATATGAGCTGGTTGAAGAGATCAAAAGCAAGGGTGATTTCTGCATCGGAGCTGCATGCTATCCGGAAGGTCATGTGGAAGCAGAACATAAGAAAGATGACATTTATAATCTGAAGAAAAAAGTGGACTGCGGTGTGGATTTCCTTACAACACAGATGTTTTTTGATAATACAATTTTCTACAATTTCTTATATAGAATCCGTGAAATCGGAATTACGGTTCCGGTTGTGCCGGGAATTATGCCGGTAACAAAAGGCAACCAGATGAAGAGAATCAGTGAGATGTCCGGAACAGTGCTGCCACAGAGATTCCGTGATGTACTGGATCGTTTCGGCGAAGATCCGAAAGCAATGCAGCAGGCCGGTATTGCATATGCAACCGATCAGATTATTGATCTGTTTGCAAATGGAATCAATCATGTGCATGTATATTCTATGAATAATCCGGCAGTAGCAACAGCAATTATGCACAATTTATCTGATATCGTAAAAAACGGATAGGTGTGATAGTGAATGGATAACAGAACCAAAGAAGCAATCCGCTATCTTGGATATGGAAGACAGGAAGCGGATGAACAGACGCTTGGATTGGTGGCAGATGCGTTCAGAGAACTGGATGAAACTGCGAAACCGAGAAGCATATATCGTACATTTGAACTTCAGTGGAAGCAGACAGATACGATCCGGATAGAGATGATGGAAATACATAGCAGGAATCTTTCAAAGAATCTGAAAGGCTGCCGTCAGGTCGTTCTGCTGTGCGGGACACTGGGGATTGAAGTGGACTATCTCATTAAGAGATATTCTTATACGGAAATGGCAAAAGCTGTTGTAATGCAGGCGTGTGCAGCAGCACTGTTAGAAGAGTATTTGGATGAGAGGCAGGAAGAGATACGCACAGAGATGAAAAAACAGAACTTGTATCTGCGCCCGCGATTCAGCCCGGGATACGGTGATTTTTCCATTCTTCACCAGCGAGAGATTTTAACATTGATGGAGGCATCGAAGAAGATTGGTCTGACGATGACAGAAAGCAGTATGCTCACACCGACAAAATCAGTAACCGCTTTGATCGGTCTTAGTACGACGCAGGAGAACTGTCATCAGAAAGGTTGCGAGGTCTGTGGAAAGAAGGACTGCATTTATCGCAGAGAATCATAGAAAATCAAAGATAAAGGAGCAAGAATATGCTATTAGACAGGCTGGGGAAAGAGCTTTTGTTTTTTGATGGAGGAACAGGAACTCTTTTGCAGGAAAATGGATTAAAACCGGGAGAACTTCCGGAAACATGGAGCATTGAGCATCCAGATATAATGGTTCAGATTCATAAAAAATATTATGAATCTGGAAGCGATATTGTACTGAGTAATACATTTGGCGCAAATGCATTGAAGTTTCACGATTCGCAGTATTCACTGGAAGCGATTGTGAATGCTTCTGTTGCAAATTTAAAGAAAGCGGCAGAAGAAGGTGTTACGGATGGAAGAGAAGTGTATGCAGCACTTGATATCGGACCGACCGGTAAATTATTAAAACCAATGGGAGATCTGGACTTTGAGGATGCCTATAATGCATTTAAAGAAGTTACCATTTATGGAGAAAAAGCCGGTGCAGACCTGATCCACATTGAGACAATGAGCGATACTTATGAGGTGAAAGCGGCAATACTGGCTGCAAAAGAGAATACATCACTACCTGTATTTGCAACGATGATCTTTGATGAAAAAGGAAAACTTCTCACAGGTGGAGATGTTCCGTCTGTAGTTGCGATGCTGGAAGGGCTCCGCGTAGATGCACTCGGTATTAACTGTGGTATGGGACCGGAACAGATGATGCCGATCCTTGATGAGATTTTAAAATATACTTCCGTTCCGGTCATTGTCAAGCCTAACGCCGGACTTCCGAAACAGAAGGACGGAGAAGTTTATTATGATGTAGATCCGGAAGAATTTTCCGAATATATGATAAAGATTGTTGAGAAAGGCGCTGCTGTGATCGGAGGCTGTTGCGGTACAACACCGGAGCATATCCGTCAGATGATTGCAAGCGTGAAAGCCTCCGATGCATGGAGCAGAAGAAAACTGCCGGAAGTTTGTGAGAGAACGATCGTATCTTCCTACGGAAAAGCAGCATTTTTAGGTGAGAAGCCGCTGATCATCGGAGAGCGTATCAATCCAACCGGTAAGAAAAAGTTTAAACAGGCGCTCAAAGATCACGACATGGATTATATTCTGCGTGAAGCGATTTCCCAGCAGGATCATGGAGCACATATCCTGGATGTCAATGTCGGACTTCCGGATATTGATGAAGTAGAGATGATGCGTGAAGTTGTCATGAACCTGCAGAGTATTACAAGCCTGCCACTTCAAATCGATACAGTTGACCAGCAGGCAATGGAAGCCGCTATGCGTATCTATAACGGAAAACCGATGGTAAACTCCGTGAATGGAAAGCAGGAGTCCATGGATCAGGTATTCCCGCTGATCAAAAAGTATGGCGGAGCAGTAGTAGCGCTGACAATCGATGAAGACGGGATTCCACAGACAGTTGAAAAACGTGTGGAGATTGCCGGAAAGATCATTACAGAAGCAGCAAAATATGGCATCCCGAAGAAAGATATTGTTGTCGATGTTCTTACAATGACGATCAGTTCAGAACCGGAAGGCGCCCGGATCACATTGGAATCTCTGAGAAAAGTCAGGAAGATATATGGAGTCTGTACGGTGCTTGGAGTATCGAATATTTCATTCGGACTTCCATACCGCCCGGCAGTCAATTCCAATTTCTACACAATGGCAATGCAGAACGGTCTGAGTGCAGGAATTATCAATCCTCTGTCAGAAGATATGATGCGTTCATACTATTCTTATTGTGCATTGATGAATTATGATGAGAACTGTGAAGAATATATCAGACAATACGGAAGCGTAAAGGCAGACAAACCTGTTGCCAAAGATACGCAGATTACGCTCAAGAGTGCAATTGAAAAAGGCTTAAAAGAAGAAGCGCATCATGCAGCCTATGAGCTTGTAAAGACGATGGCACCGCTTGATATTATCAATGAGGAGATGATTCCGGCTTTAGACGGAGTTGGAAAAGGATTTGAAAAAGGTACGGTATTCCTTCCGCAGCTTTTGATGAGTGCAGATGCCGCTAAGATTGCATTTGCGGTATTGAAGGATGAACTGGCAAAGAGCGGCACAGAAGAAGAGGAAAAAGATAAGATCATTCTTGCAACTGTAAAAGGAGATATTCACGATATAGGCAAGAATATCGTGAAAGTACTTCTTGAAAATTACAGCTTTGATGTTCTGGATCTTGGAAAAGATGTACCGCCGGAATTGATTGTTGAGACAGCAGTAAAAGAAGATATTAAACTGGTTGGATTAAGTGCGCTTATGACGACAACTGTAGTCAGCATGGAAGAAACGATCAGACAGCTCAACAAAGAAAAGCCGGATTGTAAAGTTATGGTAGGCGGTGCAGTCCTAAATCAGGATTATGCAGACCAGATCCATGCAGATTTCTATGGAAAAGATGCAATGCAATCCGTATACTATGCACAGAAAGTATTCGGACGGGAATAGACAGATAAGAAGATTTATAACAATAGAGCAAACATAAAACAAGTCACAGCTAGGAGGAAGAAACATGGCATTAATATTACCTGAAAAATATGACCCTCATCTTTCGGTAAGAGAGACGCAGGAAGCAATCAAGTACATTCGCGACACATTTCAGAAAGAATTTGGAAAAGAGATGAATCTGGAAAGAATTTCAGCGCCTCTTTTCGTTACGAAGAAGAGCGGACTGAATGACAATTTGAATGGTGTGGAGCGTCCGGTACAGTTTGATATTGCAGGGATCAAAGGAGAAGAAGTAGAAGTTGTACAGTCTCTTGCAAAATGGAAACGTATGGCCCTTCATGAATATGGCTTCAAACCAGGCGAAGGACTTTATACAAATATGAATGCAATCCGCCGCGATGAAGAACTGGATAATCTTCATTCCTGTTATGTTGACCAGTGGGACTGGGAGAAAGTAATTACAAAAGAAGAGCGTACAGTTGAGACACTAAAAGATACCGTGCGTACAATTTTCAAAGTGATCAAACATATGGAGCATGAAGTATGGTATAAGTATCCACAGGCAGTGAAACATCTGCCGGACGGAGTGACGTTTATCACTTCTCAGGAGCTGGAAGACCGTTATCCGGATAAGACACCAAAAGAACGAGAAAATCTGATTACGAAAGAATACGGTTGTGTATTTGTTATGCAGATCGGTGACAAGCTGGCAAGCGGGGAGCCGCATGATGGTCGTGCACCGGATTATGATGACTGGCAGTTAAATGGAGATATCCTATTCTGGTTTGAAAATCTGAACTGTGCACTGGAGATTTCCAGCATGGGTATCCGTGTAGATGAGAAATCTCTTGCAGAACAACTAAAAAAAGCCGGATGCGAGGAACGCAAAGAACTGCCGTATCATAAGATGCTTTTAAATGGAGAATTGCCGTATACGATCGGTGGAGGTATCGGTCAGTCAAGACTTTGTATGCTGCTTCTGGATCGTGCCCATGTCGGAGAGGTTCAGGCAAGTATCTGGCCGGAAGAAATGAAAAAGACATGCAAAGAGCATAATATCGTATTACTGTAAGTTGTATTTAATTCTGTACATGCGGGAATATTGACACTGTATTAACGATTTTTTATACTTAAAGGAGTTTATGAGAAATTCTATCAGGAAAGAGAATCAGGAGGATGTGTCAATATGATCAGAGGATTAGATACGACAGTCAAACGTTTGAGACGGAAAGTATTCGAGGAAGTTGCAAGACTTGGCTTCGAGGCAAATGATGAGACGCTTTGTGACGACATGGAAGCAATTCCATATGCTATGGTGAATGAAGAAAGCCCTGTTTACAGGGACAGCATTTACAGAGCCAGAGCAGTTGTCAGGGAGCGTCTTCGTCTTGCTATGGGATTGTCACTCCGTCCGGAGAACAAACCGGTTCATCTGACTGCCGGTGTGGAGGCGAGTAATATTTCGGACAAATACTATGAGCCGCCGCTTATGCAGGTCATACCGTCAGCGTGTGCAGCATGTGAGGAACGTGGATATGAAGTGAGCAATATGTGTAAGGGCTGTCTGGCACATCCGTGTATGGAAGTCTGTCCGAAGAGTGCAATTTCCATGGTAAATGGTAAATCTCACATTGACCAGGAAAAATGCATCAAGTGTGGGAAATGCAAATCCGCCTGTCCGTATGACGCAATCTCCTGTAAGGCAAGACCTTGCAAAATGGCATGTGGTGTAGGAGCAATTGAGTCAGATGCTATGGGAAGAGCTTACATTAACAATGATAAATGCGTATCCTGTGGAATGTGTATGGTAAACTGTCCGTTTGGTGCGATTTCTGATAAATCGCAGATTTTCCAGTTAGCGCATGCACTGAAAGATGGTGAAGAGATTGTTGCCGAGATTGCTCCGGCATATGCAGGACAGTTTGGAGATAATATCACGCCGAGAAATCTAAAAGCGGCACTCAAGGAACTTGGTTTCTCGGAATTTTATGAAGTTGCACTTGGGGCAGATATTGGTGCAGTTGCGGAGGCGCATCATTATGTGGATAAAGTTGTGACAGGAGAACTGCCGTTCCTTCTTACATCTTGCTGTCCGTCATGGGCGATGCTTGCTAAGAAGTATTTTCCGGACCTCATTGATCAGGTATCACAGGAGTTAACGCCGATGGTTGCGACTGCACGTACGATCAAGCAGAAGCATCCGAATGCCAAAGTGGTATTCATCGGACCGTGTGCGGCAAAGAAGCTGGAAGCGATGCGCCGGGATGTGCGAAGTGATGTGGATTTTGTTATTACATTTGAAGAACTGCAGGCAATGTTCGATGCTAAGAATATTGACCTGACACAGTATGAAGCAGAATCGTCTTTCCATGATGCGACCGGAGCAGGAAGAGGGTATGCAGTAGCAGGAGGCGTTGCAGAGGCAATCGAGAAATGTATCCATGAGTATTATCCGGATGTAGAAGTAAATATCGAACATGCGGAAGGACTGGCTGAGTGTAAGAAGATGCTTGCTCTTGCAAAAGCAGGACGCATGAACGGATGCCTGATTGAAGGAATGGGATGCCCAGGAGGATGCGTGGCAGGTGCAGGAACAAATATTCCGGTTCCGAAAGCGCAGAAGAATATCAAAGAATTTGTAAAAGCATCCACGAAAAAACTTCCGCCAAAAGAATTGGCAGAGATTGAATTAAAGTAAAAAAGAAGAAATGTGCAAAGATGCCTGTCGTTGACAAACGGCGGGTATCTTATTATAATTAGGAGATAGTGAGTTTGGAGGAGGAAATTATGCAAAAATACGGAGTAAATGAATTACGTAGAATGTTCCTTGAATTTTTTGAAAGTAAAGGACATCTGGCTATGAAAAGCTTTTCACTGGTGCCGCACAATGACAAGAGTCTGTTGCTTATCAATTCCGGTATGGCGCCGTTAAAACCATATTTTACAGGACAGGAGATTCCACCAAGAAAGAGAGTGACAACCTGTCAGAAGTGTATCCGTACAGGAGATATCGAGAATGTAGGAAAGACTGCAAGACACGGTACTTTCTTCGAGATGCTTGGTAACTTTTCGTTTGGAGATTATTTTAAACACGATGCAATTCACTGGACATGGGAGTTTTTGACAGAAGTTGTAGGTCTTGATCCGGATCGTCTGTATCCATCTGTTTATCTTGAGGACGATGAAGCGTGGAAGATCTGGAATGAAGAGATTGGGATTGCACCGGAGAGAATCTTCAAGTTTGGCAAGGAAGATAACTTCTGGGAGCATGGTTCAGGTCCTTGTGGTCCATGTTCAGAAGTATATTACGACCGCGGTGAGAAATATGGTTGCGGACGTCCGGATTGTACAGTAGGATGTGAATGTGATCGGTACATGGAAATCTGGAATAACGTATTTACACAGTTTGACAATGACGGACACAACAACTACACAGAACTTGAACAGAAGAATATTGATACCGGTATGGGACTGGAGCGTCTTGCATGTATTGTGCAGAATGTAGATTCTATGTTTGATATCGATACAATGAAAGCACTGCGCGACCATGTATGCCGCATTACAGGTGTATCTTATGGAACAAGCGATGAGACAGATGTTTCTCTCCGTGTTATCACGGATCATATCCGTTCTGTCACGTTTATGATCTCTGACGGAATTATGCCGTCCAACAGTGGAAGAGGTTATGTGCTGCGGCGTCTGTTGCGTCGTGCCTGCCGTCATGGACGACTGCTTGGCATTGAGAGAGCATTCCTCGTAGAACTGGCACAGACTGTTATCGATGGTTCCAAGGATGGATATCCGGAACTGGAAGAGAAAAAAGACTTTATTTTCAATGTCATTGCAAAAGAAGAAGCGCAGTTTAACAAGACGATTGATCAGGGACTGTCTATTCTTGCTGACATGGAAGCAGATATGAAAGCAGAAGGTACAACCGTACTTTCCGGAGAGAATGCATTCAAGCTTTATGATACTTATGGATTCCCGGTGGATCTGACAAGTGAGATCCTGGAGGAAAAGGGACTGACATATGATAAAGAAGGCTTTGAAAAAGCACAGAAAGAACAGCGCGCAAAGTCCGAAGGAACTTTTGGAACACACAGTTACAGTGGTACAGACGCAAGCGTTTATGATGCGCTTGATCCGGAACTGACAACAGAATTTGTCGGATATGACAATATGGAAGCAGAGTCAGAAGTTACAGCACTTACAAGTGAAGAAGAGATTGTAGATGCACTCTCTGACGGAGAAAAGGGAACGGTCATTGTAGCGAAGACTCCGTTCTACGCAACAAGCGGTGGACAGGAAGCTGATAAAGGTGTGATCCGCAGTGCAGACGGTGAATTTGTAGTAGAAGATGTTGTAAAACTTCTCGGTGGCAAATTCGGACATGTCGGTCATGTGACAAAAGGCATGATCAAATTCGGTGATAAAGTGACAATGGAGGTTGATCGTGAGAACCGTGCACTTGCTGCAAATAACCACAGTGCAACACATCTGTTACAGAAAGCACTCCGCATGGTGCTTGGAACACATGTAGAACAGGCTGGATCTCTGAACAATGCGAACAGACTTCGTTTTGACTTTACGCATTTTTCTGCTATGACAGAAGAACAGCTCAAAGAAGTAGAGGCAATCGTCAACAGAGAAATTCGTAATCATCTTCCGGTTGTTGTGCGCAACATGCCGATCGAGGAAGCGAAAAAGACAGGAGCAGCGGCTCTGTTTGGTGAAAAATACGGAGATATTGTACGTGTTGTCAGCATGGGAGATTTCTCTATTGAGTTCTGTGGTGGTACACATGTGGCAAATACCGGTGATATCATGGCATTTAAGATCCTTTCCGAGTCCGGTGTCGCAGCCGGTGTGCGCCGTATTGAAGCACTGACTTCCAAAGGACTGATGGATTATTACGAGGAACAGGAGCAGAAACTTCACGAAGCTGCGAAGATGTTGAAGACAACTCCGGATAATATAGAAGAGAAGATCAGTCATCTGCAGGCTGAGAATAAGGCATTAAAGAGCGAAGTGGAGAGCCTGAAGGGCAAGCTTGCCAAAGATGCTATAGGTGATGTGATGAATCAGGTGACAGAAGTTGTCGGTGTGAAACTGCTCGCCGCAAAGGTAGAAGGCGTGGATATGAACGGACTCCGTGATCTTGGTGACCAGTTAAAAGACAAGCTTGGCGAAGGTGTTGTCGTGCTTGTATCGGCTACAGATGGTAAAGTCAGCCTGATGGCTATGGCTACCAAAGGAGCAATTGATAAAGGCGCACATGCAGGTAATCTGATCAAGGCTTGTGCATCATGCGTTGGCGGTGGTGGTGGTGGCCGCCCGAATATGGCCCAAGCTGGGGGCAAGAAGCCGGAAGGCATGAATGATGCACTCACAAAAGCGAAAGAAGTACTGGCTGAACAGCTTGCATAAGTGCACTTTAGAAGTATGAAAATACGCAGATAATAGTACAATAAAATACAATGAAAATAAAGAAAGATAGATTTTCTACAAAAAAGTGAAAATGTATCTTTCTTTTTTATAGATAATAACTATAATGACTGTTGCAATTGCCTATAAATAACAGAAAAGTTAAAAAATAAACAATTATTGACAGATAATTTAAGGGCTGTTACAATAAGCCTGTCAAAATAAAAGAAAAGTGATCGGGTGATGAACCTAAGAGAGATTATTAGCAATAAGTAATAGCGCCGAAGGGGCAAGAAGTAATTCGAAACTCTCAGGCAGAAGAATTGGGTTCGGACGAAGCTCTGAAAGAAAGCAGACAGGGAGGCAGAAAGTCCTGAAATAGGATATGTCTCTTATTTTTTTGCTCCGACAAACTTTTAACGGAACAAGACCCGCTGACAGAGCAGTTCATGATGAGAAAAAAGGAGGATTTTTATCATGGAATTAAAAACGCCACTCTATGATGCACATGTGAAGGCAGGAGGTAAGATCGTACCATTTGGAGGTTACCTTCTTCCGGTACAGTATGAAGCAGGTGTAATCAAAGAACATATGGCTGTTCGTACTCAGGCAGGACTATTTGATGTATCTCATATGGGAGAAGTTTTATGCGAGGGAAAGGATGCACTTGCAAATATCCAGATGATACTGACGAATAACTTTGACAATATGGTGGATGGACAGGCAAGATACAGTCCGATGTGTAATGAACATGGCGGAACAGTAGACGATCTGATTGTTTACAAACATTCCGATGATCATTACTTTATTGTTGTCAATGCAGCAAACAAAGATAAAGATTATCAGTGGATGTTAAATCATCAGTTTGGAGAAGTCAAATTTACAGACGTATCTGCTCAGTATGCACAGCTTGCACTGCAGGGACCAAAAGCAATGGATATCTTAAGAAAGCTGACAGCAGAAGAGAACATTCCTCAGAAATACTACCATGCAGTATTCGACACAGAAGTAGCCGGAATCCCATGTATCATTTCCAAGACAGGATACACAGGTGAGGATGGAGTAGAATTATATCTGCCAAGCGAGTATGCAGAGAAGATGTGGGATACACTTCTTGAAAATGGAAAAGAAGAAGGACTTATTCCGTGTGGTCTTGGAGCAAGAGATACACTTCGTATGGAAGCAGCAATGCCACTTTACGGTCACGAGATGGATGATGATGTTTCACCGCTGGAGACAGGACTTGGATTCGCAGTGAAGATGAAAAAAGATGACTTTATCGGTAAGAAAGCTCTGGAAGAACATGCAGAACTAACGAGAAAAAGAGTAGGTCTGGAAGTTATTGGAAGAGGAATCATCCGTGAACATCAGGATGTATATGCAGACGGCAAAGTGATCGGACATACAACATCCGGTACAAAAGGTCCTTTCATTGACAAGGCTGTCGGAATGGCATTACTGGAAACTGACTATACAGATGTCGGAACAAAATTACAGGTGGATGTCAGAGGACGTATGGTTGATGTAGAAGTTGTAGCACTTCCGTTCTATAAGAGAGCAAAATAAATATAAGGATGCCAGGGAAAAGGTCTGAAACCGAGGGTATCACAAACAGGGGCATATTATATCATAAAAGAAAAGGAGATTAAAACAATGGAATTAAGAGCAGAATTAAAGTATTCAAAATCACACGAGTGGATAAAAGAGGATGGAGACGTAAGCGTGATCGGATTAACAGATTATGCACAGTCTGAATTAGGAGATCTTGTATTTATAAACCTTCCGGAAGTTGGAGATGAAGTAACAGTCGGAGAAGCATTCGCAGATGTTGAGTCTGTAAAAGCAGTATCTGATGTATTCTCACCGGTTTCAGGTGTTGTAACAGAGATCAACGAAGAACTGTTAGATGCTCCGGAATCTATCAACGAAACACCTTATGATGCATGGTTTGTAAAAGTTGGTGAAGTAAAAGAGACAGAAGAACTGTTAGATGCTGACGCATACAAAGCATTTGTAGAAAGCGAAGAGGCTTAATACATAAGAATGTGAAGAAAGGCGGTGGATAAAGAACATGGGTAGTTATGTTCCAAACACATTAGATGAGCGAAAAGCGATGCTGAATGAAATCGGATATGAGAGCATCGATGATTTATTCCGCCACATCCCGGAGCAGGTTAAGATCCAGGGCGGCTTAGATATTCCGGAAGGAATGTCAGAGATGGAAGTTCTGAAAAAGATGAAAGAAATCGCAAAGAAAAATAAAGTATTTCCGACAATCTTCCGTGGTGCAGGCGCATACAGACACTATATTCCGGCTATGGTAAACAATGTCATTTCAAAAGAAAATTTACAGACTGCATATACACCGTATCAGGCAGAGATCAGTCAGGGAATCCTGCAGTCCATCTTTGAGTATCAGACAATGATGGCAGATCTTACAGGAATGGATGTATCCAATGCATCTGTTTATGACGGAGCTACGGCAGCAGCAGAGGCGGTTGCAATGTGTGCTGACAGAAAACGTAAGAAAGCATTTGTTTCAGCAACAGTAATGCCAAGTGTGTTAGAAGTTATTAAAACATATTGCTTCGGTAACGAATTAGAAATCGAAGTAATTCCGGAAAAAGACGGAGTGACAGATATTGATTATCTGAAAGAACATATTGATAAACAGGTAGCATGTGTGCTGATCCAGCATCCAAATTATTATGGAAGCTTGGAAGATGCACAGACAATCGGCGAAGTGGCACACGAGGCAGGTGCTAAATACGTTATGAGTGTGAATCCGATTTCTCTTGGAGCACTGAAGACACCAAGAGAGTATGGCGCAGATGTTGCAGTTGGCGACGGACAGCCACTCGGACTTCCAATTGCATTTGGCGGACCATATCTCGGCTTCATGACATGCGTGGAAAGTATGATGAGAAAGCTTCCTGGACGAGTTGTCGGAGAGACAGAAGATTACAACGGAAAGAAAGGCTATGTTCTGACATTACAGGCAAGAGAGCAGCATATCCGTCGTGAGAAAGCATCCAGCAACATCTGTTCAAACCAGGCACTTTGTGCACTTGCTGTTGGTGTATATCTTTCCTGCATGGGAAATGAAGGTGTGACAAAAGCAGCCGAGCAGAGCATGTCCAAAGCACATTACATGGCAGAGAAACTTGCGGGAGCAGGATTTAAGGTGGAAAACAAACAGAATTTCTTCCATGAATTTGTAACTGTATCAGATACACCTTCTGAAAAAGTACTGAAGGCACTGGAAGACGAAGACATCCTTGGTGGATATCCACTGGATGACAAGCGGATTCTCTGGTGCTGTACAGAGATGAACACAAAAGAAGAGATCGACAAAGCAGTATCGATCTTAAAGGAGGTGTAGTGGATGCTGATTTTTGAAAAAAGCAAAACAGGAAGAAAATGCCAGAACCTTCCGGAGTGCGATGTACCAGTCGTTACTTTAGATGCAAAAGATAAAAGAGAAGTGAAATTACATCTGCCGGAGCTTTCAGAAGGCGAGCTTAGCAGACATTACACAGAACTGGCAAAGAAATCACATGGTGTGAACGATGGATTCTATCCATTGGGATCCTGTACTATGAAATATAATCCGAGAGTTAATGAAGTAGCAGCAGGATTGGAAGGATTTACAGATATTCATCCGTTACAGCCGACAGAGACTGTGCAGGGATGTCTGGAAGTATTAAAAACACTGGAATCCTATCTGTGCGAGATCGCCGGAATGAAGCGTATGACTTTCCAACCGGCAGCAGGTGCGCATGGAGAGTTTACAGGACTTCTTCTGATCAAAGCATATCATAAAAGCCGCGGAGATGAAAAACGTAAAAAGATTATCGTTCCTGATTCTGCACACGGAACGAACCCGGCAAGTGCAGCAATGGCAGGATTTTCAGTAGTGAGTGTTCCTTCAGGACCGGATGGATGCGTAGATATTGAAAAATTAAAAGAAATTGCAGGCGATGATGTAGCCGGGCTTATGCTTACAAACCCGAATACAGTAGGTCTGTTTGACAAGAATATTCTTGAGATCACAAAGATTATTCATGACTGTGGAGGACTCTGCTACTATGACGGAGCAAACTTAAATGCAGTTATGGGAACAGTAAGACCTGGAGATATGGGATTTGATGTTATCCATCTGAATCTTCATAAGACATTCTCAACTCCGCACGGTGGAGGCGGTCCGGGAAGTGGACCGGTAGGATGCAAGGAATTCCTTGTTCCATTCCTTCCATCGATTCTTGTAGAAGGTGAAGACAAACTGGTTGCTGTAAAAGAAAAAGACAGTATTGGTGAGATGAAGAACTTTTATGGAAATTTCCTTGTTGTAGTGCGTGCCCTGGCTTATGTTATGACACTTGGAAAAGAAGGAATTCCGGAAGCAAGCAAGAATGCAGTTCTGAACGCTAATTATATGATGAATAAATTAAAAGATCTCTATACAATGGCTTATGATGAAGTGTGTATGCATGAATTTGTTATGAGTCTTGCAGATCTGAAAAAACAGACAGGTGTATCAGCAATGGATATTGCAAAAGGACTTCTCGACTTCGAAATCCATCCACCGACAATGTATTTCCCTCTGATCGTGGACGAAGCATTAATGGTTGAGCCTACAGAGACAGAGTCTAAAGAGACAATGGATGGGGCGATTGCAGTATTCCGCAAATTGTATGAGACTGCCGGTGAGGATGCAGAGAGTCTTCATAATGCTCCGATGACAACACCAGTAACAAGAATGGATGAAGTAGGAGCAGCAAGACATCCGATTCTTAGATATCAGTTTGAAGACTAATAAGAATGGCAGGAGAATAATAAAGTGGTTAATAAGTTAACATATATTGAGAGCGAGCAGTATAATCCTTATAAAAACCTGGCAGTGGAAGAATATCTTTTCTTCCACTGTCAAAAAGAAGAATGTATCTTATATCTGTGGCAGAATCAGCATACGGTTGTGATCGGCCGGAATCAGAATGCATGGGCAGAATGTCTGACAGAGAAGCTGGAAAATGAAGGTGGATATCTGGCAAGAAGGTTATCCGGCGGCGGCGCAGTCTATCATGATCTTGGTAATCTGAATTTTACTTTCCTTGTAAATGAAGAAAATTATAATGTAGACAGACAGCTTGAAGTTATTCAAAAAGCGGTAGCAAAGTTCGGTGTCTGTACTGAAAAATCCGGAAGAAATGATATTCTAATTAATGGAAGAAAATTTTCCGGAAATGCATTTTACAAAGAAGGTTCACGTTGCTATCATCATGGAACAATCATGTTGGATGTAAAGCTGGATGAGATGTCAAAATATTTGACAGTTTCTAAAGAAAAATTACAGTCCAAAGGTGTAAATTCTGTAAAATCCAGGGTAGTGAATATAAAAGAGCTGGTTCCGGATATTACAGTGGACCGCATGAAAGAAGCGCTTAGAGAAGCATTCGAAGAAGTATATGGCGGGCAGGCTGAAGTGCTGTCAATGGAAAAATCAGAACCGGCTGAGGTTAATAATATTACAGAACGTCTGGGTTCATGGAACTGGAAGTTTGGGCGTAAAATTCCGTTTGACGAGACACTTACACATCGGTTTAACTGGGGACAGATATCACTGGATATGTGTGTGCAGGAAGGTAGGATTGCAGATATTATTGTGTATACAGATGCGTTAAAGCCGGCAATAGCAGAAGAAATTCCAAAATATTTAAAGGGAATCAAGTATAAAAAAGATAATATTTGTACAGAACTTGGGCTGTACTGGTCGGAAGATGACGGTGAAAACCAAATGATGAAAGACATTATTGCCTGGTTAAAAACCGTCGAATGGTAATCAGATTGTAGAGGAGATCGAGAACATGAGTGATAAATTTGATGTAATTGTTGTCGGAGGAGGACCGGGTGGCTATGTGGCTGCGATCAAGGCTGCAAAAGAAGGCATGCAGGTTGCGCTGGTAGAGAATGTCCGTGTTGGAGGAACATGCCTGAACCGCGGCTGTATTCCGGCAAAAGCAATGATTCATGCATCCTCTCTGTACAGAGAGATGAAGGAAGCAGAAAAATTTGGTGTGTCGGCATCCGATGTTTCTTTTAATTACAGTAAGATTCTGGAATACAAACAGGGAACAACCGATCAGCTTGTTCAGGGCATTGAGCAGCTCTTAAAAGCGAACGGAGTAACACTTGTATCCGGACACGGAACATTGCTTGGAAGTCATAGAGTACAGGTGGAAGGGGAAGAAATACAGGTACTTGAAGCTAGAAATATTATTCTTGCAGCAGGAAGTAAACCATTTATGCTTCCACTTCCTGGAATGGATCTTAAGGGGGTATTATCCAGTGATGAATTATTCAAGCTGGAAGAAATGCCGGAAAGTCTCGTAATTATTGGCGGCGGAGTTATCAGTGTCGAGTTCGCAACTGCATTTTCAGCACTCGGATGTAAAGTAACGATTCTTGAGGCAATGCCAAGACTTGTACCGAATATGGACAAAGAGATTTCACAGAGTCTTAAGATGTTGCTGAAAAAGAGAGGTATTGATGTGCATACATCTGCCGGCGTACAGTCCGTAGAGGAAAGAGACGGCGCATACGTTTGCAAATATACCGAAAAGGAGAAAGAATGCGAAGCATCTGCCCAGTATATTCTCTGCGCAGTCGGACGTATTCCAAATACAGAAGGATTGTTTGCGGAAGATGCTGTGCCGGAGATGGAAAGAGGTAGAATCGTTGTAGATGAATATTTCAAGACCAGCATCCCGGGAGTATATGCGATCGGTGATCTGATCAAGGGAATGCAGTTAGCACATACAGCAAGTGCACAGGGGGTGGTTGTGATCGAATATTTGAACGGAAAAGATCCATCCATTGATTTGTCAGTTGTGCCGGGCTGTGTATATACAGAGCCAGAGATTGCTTCGGTAGGTATAACAGAGGATGATGCGAAGGCAGCGGAAATTCCGGTAAAAACAGGTAAGTTCATTATGAGCGCCAACGGAAAATCATTAATCACAAAAGAAGAGAGAAGTTTTATTAAAATTGTTGCAAATGAAGAGACAGATGTTGTTCTCGGAGCACAGATGATGTGTGCACGTGCAACAGATATGATCGGCGAGATCGCAACAGCAGTTGCAAATAAAATGACAGTAGCGCAGCTGTTAAAAGGAATGCGCGCACATCCGACTTACAATGAAGGTATTGGGGAGGCACTGGAAGAGTTGGAAGGTGGAGCAATCCATATTGCACCAAAAAAGAAAAAATAAGATAAAAATTAACAGGAATTCATCCAAATAGAAGAAATTTAGTTGCAACAGACAGCACTTTAAAATATAATGAAAAAAGTGCCGAAAGCTGAATTTCCAATATCATCTTCCGGCTATTGGGGAAATGCATAAAAAGGCAGGAGGAATGAAGGATGATGCTGGAGAAGAAAACAACAGAATTTTTGAATGTTCTTTCTTCTTCTGCACCCGTTCCAGGCGGCGGAGGAGCTTCCGCCGCTGTTGGTGCTTTTGGGGCTGCACTTGGCATGATGGTTGCCAATCTGACAGTCGGAAAGAAAAAGTATGCGGATGTAGAAGCAGAAATGATCGAGATATGTGGAAGATTAGAGAAGATCAGAGATCGTCTTATTGTGCTTACAGATGAGGATGCAAAAGCATTTGAACCATTGTCAAAAGCGTATGGACTTCCGAAGAATACGCCGGAGGAGAAGGCGAAGAAAGAGCGGATCCTGGAGCAGGCTTTGTACGAGGCAAGTCTGACTCCGATGGAGATCATGAAAACAGTTCTGGAATCCATGAAACTTCTGGAGATACTGGGAGAGAAGGGCAGCCGCATCGCGATCAGTGATGTCGGTGTTGGAATCCTGTTTGCGCAGGCGGCACTGGAGGGTGCTTCACTGAATGTATTTATCAATACAGGTCTGATGAAGAACGCGGAACGTGCCTGCGAACTGAATGAAACTGCAAACCGGCTTATTGCTGAGGGGCAGGCATACAAAGAAAGAATTTATGCCGGTGTCTGTGTCCAGCTTAAAAGTTAATACGGAGGAGAAGGCTATGAGTACAGTAATGCTTGGAACAGAAGTGGCGAAGACCATGAAGGAAGAGCTGATTCGGGATGTGGAATTGTTAAAAGAAAAAGGAATCCATCCATGCCTTGCGATCATCCGTGTTGGCGCAAGAGGAGATGACCTTGCGTATGAAAGAAGCGCAAAAAAACGTATGGAAATGGTAGGAATTGACTGTAAGGTTGTAGAACTTCCGAAGACAATTTCACAGGAGAATTTCGAACGCATATTTGCAGAAGTAAATGACGATCCGAAAGTAGATGGAATTTTATTATTCCGTCCATTGCCGGAAGGCCTGGATGAAGAACCGGTGAAGCTTATGATACATCCGGAGAAGGATGTGGACTGCATGAGTCCGTTCAACAGTGCGAGAGTATTTTTAGGTGAGACTGAAGGATATGCACCATGCACAGCACAGGCTGTTATGGAGATGCTTCGTCATTTTCACATAGATCTGACAGGAAAGAAAGCGACGATCGTGGGGCGCAGTATGGTGGTTGGAAAACCATTGGCTATGATGATGTTAAAAAATCATGCAACGATCACGGTATGTCATACAAGAACAAAAGATCTGAAAGAAGAATGTAGGAACGCAGATATTGTCGTTGCCTGTGCAGGAAAAGCAAAATTTATTACTGCAGATATGATAAAAGAAGGAGCTGTTGTGTTGGATGTAGGAATTAACATTGACGAAAACGGTAATATGTGCGGTGATGTAGATTATGAGAAGATAAAGGAGAAGGCTTCTTATATCAGCCCGGTTCCAAAAGGAGTGGGCAGTGTAACAACGTCCGTGCTTGCAAGCCACGTTGTAAGAAGTGCAAAAAACAGAACAGAATGAAAAACAGATGGGATGGGAGAAAAAAAGCTGTATGCGTTTTGTTGTTGCAACAGCAGTAAGTAATCTGGTTACAGTGCTCTTTGTCTCAACGTATGCTTTGAGCATGCTGTACGGAACATCATTTACTGCGCTGTTCATAAGTCGGATACCACAATATATTGTGACAACCGGTGTGTGTGCAGTGATTGCATTCAGTTTGTATTACAGTGTAGTAACAATGATGATGAAACAGCACCAGATGGCATAAAAAATTGGAAAGTTTTCCCAAAGTTAAAGAAAAACATTGACGTAAAGAAAATATGTGCTATAATCTTATGTAGTGCAATAAAAATACCCGATCAGTCGTATGATGCACAATATAGGACTGGAGGGGAGGTTAGGTGTGAGACTATGTCAAATGTAATCGTTAAAGAAAACGAAACGTTAGATAGCGCTTTACGCAGATTTAAAAGAAACTGCGCAAAGGCTGGTATTCAGCAGGAGATTCGTAAGAGAGAGCATTACGAAAAACCAAGCGTAAGACGTAAGAAAAAATCAGAAGCTGCAAGAAAGCGCAAATATAACTAATATGTGCAAAGCAAGGATGCTGTATCAGATGATACAGTGTCCTTTTTTGTTATAACGACGAGGAAAATGCGATATGCTTGCATGGCAGCATTTGACGACCGTTAATCAGCGGATAAAACTCGCGAAGCGTGTTTTATTGCTGTACACAGAAAATTCTATTTTCTGTGTAACAAAAATATATCTTGAAAGATATATAAAAATGCTTCGCAGGATGCGCACTCGCACGGAGCGGAAGATAAATTTATTATTAGGAGGAATGAGACAATGAGATTAAAAGATACAGGTTTATCAGCAAAGGAACTGAAAGCAATTGTCAACAAATACATGGTAGAAACTTACGAAAGATATGATTTTATCGCAGAACGTGCTGAAGGAATGTATATATATGACGAAGAGGGAAATGCATACCTTGATTTCTACGGCGGTGTTGCTGTAAACAGTGCAGGTAATAGAAATGCAAAAGTAGAAGCTGCAATCAAAGACCAGTTAGGTGACATTGTACATACATTTAACTATCCATATACAATCCCGCAGGCATTACTTGCAAAGAAAATCTGTGATACGATCGGAATGGATAAGATATTTTATCAAAACTCCGGAACAGAAGCAAATGAATGTATGATCAAGATGGCGAGAAAATATGGAACAGATAATTTCGGACCGGAAAGATATCATATCATCACAGCGAAAAATGGTTTCCACGGAAGAACTTACGGAGCAATGTCTGCAACCGGTCAGACAGACAATGCGATTCAGATGGGGTTCAAACCGATGCTTCCAGGATTTTCTTATGCAGAATATAACAATCTGGAAGATTTTGCATCCAAAGTTACAAAAAATACAATCGCGATCATGATCGAACCTGTACAGGGCGAGGGTGGTGTACATCCTGCAACACAGGAATTTATCGAAGGACTCCGCAAATTATGTGATGATAACGATATGTTACTTCTGTTTGATGAAGTACAGACCGGATGGGGACGTACCGGAGCGCCGATGGCATACATGGGATATGACGTAAAACCGGATGCAGTGTCCATGGCAAAAGCAATGGGTGGCGGAATGCCGATCGGAGCATGCTGCGCAACAAAAAAAGTTGCAAAAGCATTTACAGCAGGAACACACGGATCTACTTATGGCGGACACGCACTTGCTTGCGCATCAGCATATGCAGCAGTCAGTGAAATCCTGGACAACGATCTGAGTGGAAATGCAAAAGAAATGGGAGAATATATGAAAGAACAGCTTGCAAAACTTCCACATGTAAAAGAAGCAAGAGGACGTGGACTTCTTGTTGGATGTGAGTATGATATACCGATCGCACTGGAAGTAAAACATGGCTGCCTGGACCGCATGGCACTGATCACAGCGATCGGAGACAGCGTTAACCGTATGATCCCGCCGCTTATTGTTACAAAGAAACAGATTGATGAACTGATGATCATTATGAAAGCTGCCATTGCAGACGCAGCAGAAAAATACGAAGAGCTGAAACTTGCAGGCTAAAATGCAAGTTTCAATTCCTGATACAGATGACCGATTGGAAGACCTACTACATTATTATAATCGCCATTGATAGATTTTACATGGATAGCAAAATCCCCCTGGATGCCGTAGGCACCCGCTTTATCCATTGGATCGCCGGTGGCGATATAAGACAGCAGATCTTCTCTCATAATCGGGTAGAATGTAACTTCTGTTTTTTCATAAAAAGTTCGTATTATTTTTCTGCCATTTTTCCAGATTAGAAGTGAAACACCTGTGTAGACCTGGTGGGTACGGTCGGCGAGCATAGAAAGCATATCCAATGCTTCCTGTTCATCGGCAGGTTTGCCAAGTATTTCATCTTTATAAGAAACAACAGTATCTGCTCCAATGACAGTAAAATCTTCGTCATGAATTTTGTGGTAAAGACTAAAAATATCTGCGGCTTTCTGATAAGCCAGTTCAGTAACAACATCAGCCGGTAATTCCTCGGTAATGACTTCTTCTTTGGAAGATGGCATGATTTCGAATGAAATGCCGGTTTTTCTGAGCAGTTCTTTTCTACGTGGAGAAGCAGAAGCTAAAATATATTTCATAAATAAAATTCCTTTCTTTGAAAATTCTTTCATATTATATCAGTTTTCCCTAAGAAAGTAAAAATCAATATTTTTTCTGTAGTTAATTACAGTACTGTTTGTATTTTCTGAAAAACCGAATGAAAAATGCTATTATATTATAAGAAAAATAGAAAGACCATATTGGAAGAAAAGCGTGTTGTGTTATAATAGCAAAATAGGAAACAGACAGGAGGAACATAGAAATGTATATCAGTGAAATTGTAACAACAGTACCGGAAAATGTCAGCGAGCGTGTGCCGCTGGAGCAGAAAGTGTATAAAGTATTTGACAAGCTTGGAATCCCATTTGAAAGAGTCGATAACGATCCGGCATCTTCCATGGAAGAGTGTAGGGATATCGGTAAAGTTCTTGGCGCACCGGTGCGGAAAGATGTGTTTTTGTGCAACCGGAAGAAGACTACATTTTTCCTTCTTGTAATGCCGGAGGAGAAAGACTTTGACGCGTCCTCATTCAGTAAAAAACTAGGCGTATCACATATGTCATTTGCTTCACCGGAGCATATGTGGGAGCATCTGGGAACAAAACCGGGATCTGCAAGTGTTGTCGGACTTTTGAATGATGAAGATGATTATGTACAGCTTATTCTTGATAAAGAGGTGGCTGAGGGCGAGTATTTTGTATGCAATACAGGAATCAATACGACGCATTTGAAGATTAAGACAGAAGATCTGCTGAAGAAATTTTTGCCGCATATTCATCACAGAGCTAAAATTGTTGATTTGTAAAAGGATGTGAGTATATGAATGACAGGATGCAGGAATTGAAATTATCCGACCTGAAAGAGAAGCTTGAAAACAGGAAATCGGGAGAACGGCTTGTATTTCGTGAAGTACAGCTGGAAAAAGGAGATTTAAGCGGAACGGATTTAAGTAATACGGATTTTACACTGTGTTCCTTTGATGGCGTGATGTTAAATAATGTAGATTTCCGCTATAGCAGTGTGGAGAATGCGTTGTTTGACGGATGCTCCATGCACGGTGCAAATTTTGAAAATGCAAATATGAGGACCGCATCTTTCCGGTTCTGCGATATGAGTGACTGCAATATAAAAGGCGCAAACCTCTATGGGGCTGTGTTGGAAAATGCAGATCTTACAAATATACAGTCGGACGAAGCGACACAGTGGTTCCGTCTGCGCTGCCCGGAGACGGGAGCATTTTTAGGATATAAGAAATGCATTAATGACCGGATGGTACAGCTTCTGATTCCGGCAGATGCACTTCGCACGTCAGCAACATTGCCGTCCTGCCGGTGCAACAAAGCCAAGGTCCTGACGATCAAGAGTTTCGATTTCAAAAAAAATTATGATGAGGCATGGTCTCTCGTAGATGAAAACTTTGAATATAAAAGAGGTGAGTGGGTGGAAGTAAAAGATTTTAACGAAGACCGGTGGATGGATTCCACAACCGGTATCCATTTCTGGATGACAAGAGAAGAAGCAGAGGCATATTAGAGATGAAAACAGCAGAAGAATTAAGAAATTTATTAAGACAGATCGATCGTAAGAGCTATCCGGCATACAAAAATCTGAAAGGCAGTTACCGGTTTTCAGGATATGTGCTTGGAATTGACCATGTGCAGGGTGATCCGTTTGCGGCACCGTCCAGAGTACATATAGAAGTTGAGGAGAAAACAGCAGGATTGCCAGAAAGACTGTATGATAAACAGTGGAAGAAGATGGCGCTTGAAGATGCGCTTATCCGTATATTTGCATCCGGGATCAGAAAATATTCGTTTCAGGCAAAAGGTTCCGGTAAAAGTGGTCTGATCCGTGTGACAAACTGCGGACAGGAAGTACTGGAGCGGACAGCCGCAGATATAAGGGAAGACGGAACCGTTATTCTACGGTTTGAAGTGGGCTTTCCGGCAAATGGAAGAACGGTAAATGCGAGAGAACTGGAGAAGATTTTTTTTCAATATCTGCCGTCTTGCGTGCAGGAGACACTTTATTATAAAAATTTGGATATAAGGAAACTTGAAAATGTTATGGAACTTTCGGAGGATCAGGAAGCAATCCGCAGACAGCTTAAGGAATATGGTCTGGTGGCTTTTGTGGCAGATGGCTCTGTACTGCCGAGAATGTCAGGTGTATCCCAAAAGCCGATGAAAGATGCAGTACCGTTTGTATCACCGGAATCTGTGAGAGTGACTTTAAAGCTTCCGTATTATGGTGAGATAAGCGGAATGGGAATCAGGCGCGGGATTACGTTGATCGTCGGCGGAGGCTATCATGGAAAATCTACGCTTCTGAAAGCACTGGAGATGGGGATTTATCCTCATATAGCCGGAGACGGAAGAGAATATGTGATCACAGATCCGGATGCTGTGAAGATTCGGGCAGAAGATGGAAGAAGTATTAAACATACAGATATTTCTATGTTTATAAGTGATCTTCCAAATCAGAAAGATACCGTCAGTTTTGATACGGAAGATGCCAGCGGCAGTACGTCGCAGGCGGCAAATGTGATTGAAGCGATGGAAGCCGGAGCGAGTACATTTTTAATTGATGAAGATACCAGTGCAACAAATTTTATGGTGAGAGACGAGCTGATGCAGAAAGTGATTCACAAAGATATGGAACCAATCACACCATTTATAGAACGGATGCAGTATTTTTATAAGAAATTTGGTATCTCAACAGTACTTGTAGCAGGAAGTTCCGGGGCTTATTTTCAGGTGGCAGATGTGATCGTGCAGATGGACCGCTACCAGCCACGTGAGATCACGTCCAGAGCAAAAGAGGCAACAGCCGGATATCAGGGACTTCAGTTTTTAGAAAAAGAAATTCAGAAACCGATCATGAAAAGATGTCCAAAGAAAAATACAGGACTGGAACACAGAGGAAGAATCAAATTAAAAACACTGGGAAAAGATGGTATTATGCTGGGATCAGAAACAATTGATCTGCGTTATGTAGAACAAGTGGCAGATGAAGAACAGCTTACCTGCTTGGGGTATCTTATGAGAGAACTGGAAACACATCGGATGAATGGGAAGACTTCCATTTGTGAACTGGTTGAATCCTTATACAGAGATATAGAAAGACAGGGGTTAAAGGATGTTCTCGGAGAGCGTGAGCTTCCAGGCAATCTGGCACTTCCGCGAAAAGAGGAACTCTGCGCATGTCTGAACCGTTACCGGGGGCTTCAGTTATGATGACAGAAAAGAGTATTCGGCCAATTGCATATATAGAAGGGGATTTCCCGGAAAAATTCGGAATCCCAAGGCAGAGTGGCCTTGTAAATACACAGGCAGAGATTCATTTCCTGCCGGAATACCGCAAGCCGGAAGCGTTCCGTGGACTGGAAGAGTATTCACATCTGTGGCTGATCTGGGATTTTTCAGAGGCAGAGGGTACAAACTGGCGTCCGACTGTCCGCCCGCCAAGGCTTGGAGGAAATCAGAGAGTCGGTGTATTTGCAACTAGATCCCCATTTCGTCCAAATGGAATGGGGTTATCCTGTGTAAAACTGACAACCATTGACTGGGAACATGAGGATGGACCGGTGCTAATCGTAAGCGGAGCAGATCTGATGAACGGGACACCAATTTATGATGTGAAACCATATTTACCACATATCGATGCGTATCCGGAAGCAGAAGCTGGATTTGCAGGACGAGTAAAAGAATACGGTCTGGGAGTATCAATCCCTCCTGAAATTGAAGAGTCACTATCTGAAGAAAAACGTGAAAAGATTCCGGCTTTAAAGGAAATACTTGCAGAAGATCCAAGACCGGCGTATCAGGAAAACCCGGAGAGGGTATATGGAATGAGCTTTGCAGGAATGGAAGTGCGTTTCCGGGTAGTGGATGGTGTTGCTGAAGTATGTGAAATTGAAGAGGATAGAAATGAAATGCAATGATTGCAAATAATAGCGGCAAATATTATTTCAAAGAATAAAAAATGAAAAGCAAAGAAAAATAAATAAGAAATGGAGAAACAAAATGGAATTTAGAATTGCAAGAGAGAAAGATCTGGAACGTATGTGTGAGATTACCGCACAGGCAAAGGCTGGACTTAAAAATCTTGGACTGGATCAGTGGCAGAAAGGATATCCATCGAGAGAAATCTGGAAGAATGATATTAAGAACCAATGTACTTACGTGGCAGAAGAAGATGGAATCATTCTTGGAATCTTTGCATTTCAGACAACACCGGACATATCTTATTATGAAATAGAAGGCGAGTGGATTAGTGCGGGACCGTATGCAGCAATGCACCGCGTATGTGTAGCAGAGGAAGCAAAAGGAAAAGGGGTGGCAGGAAAGATGTTTGCGCATGGGTTCCGTATGGCAGAAACACTTGGATTTTCAAGTGTGCGTATTGATACCCACCCGGGGAATATTCCGATGCAGAGAGCACTTGGAAAAGCCGGATTTGAAAGATGCGGAGAGATCCATCTGGCAGGTGGACCGGAGAAAGGTTCACTCCGCATAGGTTTCGAAAAGATATTATAAAAAAATTCTGACATCCGTATCGAAAAAAAGATTCAGTAAGAATGAAAAACAATGGTTGAAATATACCTATGCGGGGTATATAATATAGACCGGAAAGAGGTGAAGAATATGGAAGAAAAAACATGCTGCCACAAAACGAAAGAACGTTCGGAAAAAGAATACAAAGATTTGATCCACAGACTGAACCGTATTGAAGGGCAGGTAAGGGGAATCAAAAAGATGGTGGAGAACGATGTTTACTGTACCGATATTCTTGTACAGGTCTCAGCTGTGAATGCAGCACTTAATAGTTTCAACAAAGTGTTGCTTGCAAACCATATCCGAACCTGTGTAGCAGAAGATATCCGCAAAGGAAAAGAAGAGACAGTGGATGAACTGGTAGCTACACTTCAAAAACTGATGAAATAGTAAGAAAAGGATGATCAGAATGGAACAGTATAACGTTACGGGTATGAGCTGTGCAGCCTGCAGTACCCGTGTAGAAAAGGCTGTGTTGAAAGTAGACGGAGTGACATCCTGTTCTGTAAGTCTTTTGACAAACTCAATGGGAGTTGATGGAACAGCTACACCAGAGCAGATTATAGAGGCGGTAGAAAAGGCAGGATACGGAGCTTCTATGAAAGGAACGGAGAAATTAAAAGAAGTCCGGGATGAAGATTTCCTGAAGGATAAGATAACACCGGTTCTTAAGAAGAGACTGATTGCGTCATTTTGCTTTCTTGTGCCACTGTTGTATTTATCTATGGGCCATATGATGTGGAACTGGCCACTGCCGGGGTTCCTTAGCGGCAATCATGTAGCGATGGGACTTATCCAGATGTTATTTACAATCGTGATCATGGTGATCAATCAGAAGTTCTTTATCAGCGGCTTCAAAGGATTGATCCATCGTGCACCGAATATGGACACGCTGGTTGCACTTGGATCCGGCGCATCATTTGTATATAGTACGTATGCATTATTTGCGATGACAGATGCGCAGATGAGGGGCAATGCAGAACTTGTTATATCCTATATGCATGAATTTTATTTTGAGTCAGCGGCAATGATCCTGACGCTTATTACAGTCGGCAAGATGCTTGAAGCAAGATCGAAAGGTAAAACAACCGATGCGCTGAAAGGACTTATGAAGCTTGCGCCGAAGAAGGCAGTCGTTCTTTGTCAGGGAAAAGAGGCAGAAGTAACAATTGATCAGGTGAAGATTGGTGATATCTTTGTTGTAAGACCGGGTGAGAATATTCCGGTAGATGGGACGGTTATAGAAGGAAGCAGTGCAGTGGATGAAGCGGCACTTACCGGAGAGAGTATTCCGGTGGACAAAACAGTTGGAGACAGTGTGTCGGCAGCTACCATGAACCAGTCCGGATTTTTAAAATGTGAAGCGACAAGAGTCGGAGAAGATACGACCTTATCACAGATTATTCAGATGGTCAGTGACGCAGCGGCTACAAAGGCGCCGATCGCCAAAGTCGCAGACCGGGTATCCGGCGTATTTGTGCCGGCAGTTATCGGGATTGCGACTGTAACAACTCTGATCTGGCTGATCGCTGGACAGACGATTGGTTTTGCACTGGCAAGAGGAATTGCAGTTCTTGTAATCAGCTGTCCGTGTGCGCTTGGACTGGCAACACCTGTTGCGATCATGGTTGGTAACGGAATGGGTGCAAAGCATGGAATAATGTTTAAGACAGCCGTTTCCCTGGAAGAGACAGGAAAGACAGAGATTGTCGCATTAGATAAGACAGGAACAATTACAAAGGGAGAACCGAAAGTAACGGATCTTGTAGCGGAAGATAATGTCAGTGAGGAAGAATTGCTCTTCACAGCGTATGTGCTGGAGCGAAAGAGTGAACATCCACTGGCGAGAGCAATCACATCGGCTGTAGAAAGTCTTGGCACAGAAGGTCTTGATGATCTTGCAGAAGTGGAAGATTTCCAGATCGCAGCTGGAAATGGTCTCTCCGGTATGTTAAACGGACAGAAGCTGGTTGGAGGCAGTTACCGGTATATCAGCGGTCTGGTTGAAATAAGTGAGGAAATGAAAGAACAGGCGCAGGAGCTTGCCGAAGATGGGAAGACGCCTTTGTTCTTCGCAAGAGAAGACAAATTAATGGGAATCATTGCCGTAGCGGATGTTATGAAAGAGGACAGTCCGCGTGCGATCCGTGAACTACAGAATATGGGTATCCATGTTGTCATGCTGACCGGTGATAATGAGCGGACAGCGAAAGCAATCGGAAAGCAGGCAGGCGTAGATGAAGTAATCGCAGGTGTGCTTCCGGACGGAAAAGAAGCAGTGATCCGTGATTTAAAGAAGCAGGGCAAGACAGCGATGGTCGGCGATGGTATCAATGACGCACCGGCACTGACAAGAGCAGATGTTGGTATTGCCATAGGTGCAGGTACAGATATTGCCATTGATGCAGCGGATGTTGTATTGATGAAGAGCCGCTTAAGTGATGTTCCGGCGGCGATTCGTTTAAGTCGCGCAACACTTCGGAATATTCATGAGAATCTGTTCTGGGCATTTTTCTACAATGTGATCGGAATCCCGCTGGCAGCAGGACTGTGGTATCCGATCTTTGGGTGGAAATTAAATCCAATGTTCGGCGCAGCAGCGATGAGTCTTTCAAGTTTCTGTGTTGTGAGCAATGCATTGCGTCTGAACTGGTTTAACATGTTGGATGCAAGCAAAGATAAAAAATTAAAAAAAGCTGCAAAAATCGGAACTGTAGAAATGGCAGATGAAGGATCAACAATTAAAAATAATGAAAAGAAAAAGGAGGAAACAACAATGGAGAAAACAATGAAGATTGAAGGAATGATGTGTGGACACTGTGAGGCAGCAGTAAAAAAAGCGCTGGAAGCATTAGACGGCGTAGAAGAGGCAATTGTCAGCCACGAAGCAGGAACAGCAGTTGTAAAGATGAGCCACGAAGTTGCAGATGATGTACTTACAAAAGCAGTAGAAGACAAAGATTACAAAGTAGTCTCAGTCGGCTAATTAACAATTGCATTTGAGAAAAAAGAAGCTTATAATGTGGAAGAGGAACAGAAGATAAGAAAATTGATAAGAAAATTCAAGTTAACAGTTGACAGTAATATGAATTTATGGTAAATTATCTTTTGTGTGAAACAACAAAGAAGAGTATCCACTCTCACCATAGCACAATCGGGTGACTATTGGTTGATATTGAACATGAATCATTTTTAGATAGATTTGATTTTAATGTGACAGGAAAGTGGATAGTCTGAAAACTATTCACTTTTTATTTTATAATGGGGGTGCAGGAACATTAGCGATTTAATGATTAACGGACAGATTAGAGATAAGGAAGTTCGTGTGATAAGCGAAAGTGGAGAACAGCTTGGTATCATGTCATCCAAAGATGCCATGAAACTTGCGAGAGAGGCAGATCTTGATCTTGTAAAGATTGCTCCGAAGGCACAGCCGCCGGTATGTAAGATCATCGACTACGGTAAGTATAAGTATGAGCTGGCGAGAAAAGAAAAAGAAGCAAAGAAGAAGCAAAAAACTGTAGAGGTTAAGGAAGTACGTCTTTCACCGAATATTGATACGAATGACCTGAATACGAAGATGAACAATGCAAAGAAGTTCATCGGTAAAGGAAATAAAGTAAAAGTCACTTTACGTTTCCGTGGCCGTGAGATGGCGCATATGCAACAGAGTAAACACATTCTGGATGATTTTGCGCAGGCACTTGCTGATGTTGCTGTGATCGAGAAACCGGCAAAGCAGGAAGGCAGAAGTATGAGCATGGTTTTAACTGAAAAACGTTAAAAATACATTTATAAATCTAAGGAGGAATATTACAATGCCAAAAATTAAAACAAATAGAGCAGCTGCAAAGCGCTTCAAAAAAACAGGTACAGGAAAATTAAAAAGAAATAAAGCTTACAAGAGCCATATCTTAACTAAGAAATCTACAAAGAGAAAAAGAAATCTTAGAAAATCAATCATTACAGATGCAACTAATGTAAAGAACATGAAGAAAGTATTACCATATCTGTAAGATAGTGTAGAGAATAGAAGGAGGAGATAAGACATGGCAAGAATCAAAGGCGGATTAAACGCTAAAAAAAGACACAATAGAACTTTAAAATTAGCAAAAGGATACAGAGGAGCACGTTCTAAACAGTATAGAGTAGCAAAACAGTCTGTTATGAGAGCTCTTACATCTGCATATGCAGGAAGAAAACAGCGCAAACGTCAGATGCGTCAGTTATGGATCGCTCGTATCAACGCTGCAGCAAGAATGAATGGTCTTTCTTACAGCAAACTGATGCACGGTCTGAAACTTGCAAACATCGACATCAATAGAAAGATGCTTGCAGAGATGGCTGTTAATGACGCTGAAGGATTTACAGCACTTGCAGAAGCTGCAAAAGCAAAACTTGCTTAATTTTAGCAGAATATAGATAGAATATACAAAGCAGTTATTGGAAATTCCGGTAACTGCTTTTTGTAAATGCGATGAGGAAAATACATTCATGCGAGCAAGATGTATTTGATAACCGCCCACAATATCAGAATAAGGTGGAAGGCGTTTCTGATAATTTGTATGGGAAACATTAAGGAGGCAGATCATGGATATATTAATTATTGTGGATATGCAGAATGACTTTATTGACGGCGCACTTGGAACGAAAGAAGCAAAAGCGATTGTACCGGATGTTGCAAAAAAAATTAAAGATTTTGACGGTGAAATTATTTATACGAGAGACACCCATGAAGAGAATTATCTGGATACACAGGAAGGCAGGAATCTTCCGGTAGCACATTGTATCCGTGGTACAAAAGGCTGGGAGATTTGCCCGCAGTTAGAGGCGCTTCGCAGAGAAAATGACATTGTGATCGATAAGCCGACATTTGGAAGCATGGAGCTGGGAGAACTGTTAAAGAAAAAAGATGAAGAGCTGCGTGGAAATGGCATGGATGGGATTACATCGATTACGCTTGTCGGACTTTGCACAGATATCTGTGTGATTTCAAATGCAATGATCAGCAAAGCCGCATTGCCGGAAGTGCCGGTATATGTTGACAAAGACTGTTGTGCCGGAGTGACAACAGACAGTCATGAGACAGCACTGGCAGCTATGCGGATGTGCCAGATCAAATGCTAGAAGAATTATCTGTAAGAATTATTCCGGATAAACGAGACGATCATCGGTAATGTGATCCAGAACTTCTGTCAGATATTTCTTTGCGAGGTAATTTGCCATCGGAAGGTTCATATCCAGATAATTGCCGCAGTCTCTTGCCGACGCACCAGGAACTTCATCGTTAAAATCTGCGATAAACCGGAACATTTCGCAGATGAGTGGAAAGATTTCCTTAGAAGTAAGCTCTCCGGCAAGGATCAGATAGAATCCGGTACGGCATCCCATTGGTCCGAAATAAATAGTCAGATCTTTGTAAGTTGGATGATTGCGAAGAAATGTCGCACCGAGATGCTCGATCGTGTGAACTTCCGCTGTGTTCATAACTGGTTCTTTGTTCGGTGTTGTCATGCGAAGATCAAAAGTTGTGAGTGGGTTACCGTTTACATGATCGATACGCGATACATAGATACCCGGTTTTAATTTCAGATGATTAATTGTAAAACTTGTTACTTTTTCCATAATGTGAATATCCTCCTGTTTCAATGATTCTGTAAGAGTATAGCATTTTTATGGAAGAGTAGCAAATATTTTAAGACTGTTGCTTTTGACAGGATACAGACATGTGCAACAGCACATGAGTGAGAAGATGTCGCTGTCAAGTGCAGTGGACATGAGATATATAAGGAGTTTTAGAGGATGGAATTATATTTGGTGAGACACGGAGAGACAGAATGGAATAAAGAGCGTAGGCTGCAGGGACAGGCGGATGTCGCTTTAGATGATTTTGGCAGACAACTGGCAGTGGAAACAGGAGAAGCGCTTCAGGACATACCATTTGATGTATGTTTTACAAGCCCGTTAAAAAGAGCGAAAGAGACGGCTGAGCTTATCCTTGCGGGGAAAGATGTGCCGATCATAGAAGATAAACGGATCATAGAGATGGGATTCGCAGAGTACGAAGGAAAATGCTGCGCAGAAGAAGGATGGGATCTTCCGGAATCTTTCAGAGCATTTTTTAATGATCCGGTTGGTTTCAAGCCTGCACAGGGCGGCGAAGATTTTCTGGCAGTGAAAAAACGTACCGGCGCATTTCTGGACTGGCTGATACATGCACCGGAATATGCGTGTAAATGTGTACTGCTTACCACCCATGGTGTAGCACTTGCAGGGCTTATGAATAATATTAAGAATCAGTCGCTGGAAGCATACTGGGATATTGGTGTACATAAAAACTGTGCAGTAACAAAAGTAGAAGTGCAGGATGGCGTTGCCCGGATTATTTATGAGAACCGGACATTTTACAAAGAAGAGGTGAAGAATTGGTAGATGAAGAGTATAATAATAACATCATGGGTGACATTCGCATGTCTATGCTATATGGCAGTAACAGAAGGATTAAACTTGATTCTGGGAATAGCATTGCTGACTAATATTATAAGCAATATAATCAACATAATATACTTGAAAAAGGAGTAGGAGAGGACGATTAGGGTTCTCTCTTTTTTATTACAGTTTGTATTAATAAAATCGCAATAAATACGCATCTGGAAGAGTTTTTGAAGAAATATTCAAATGATTAAAGAGAAAAATTAAGGGAATCTTAAAGGAATTTTCAGAAAATATGTCATAAATTGAAGCCCTGATTTGTTATAATGAGAAAAAGGAGGGAAAATCCTATGAAAAAATCAGATAAAATTTTTGCAAGAACAAAAGAGAGCATACTGCTTATTGTTTTACTGGTGCTTTGTATTCCGAAAGTTGTCTATGCTGATTCTTCCTGGATATGGTTTACAACGACGGCACCATATCAGCTATTGCCATTTGTAGCTGTGCTGACAATTGTGATCGAATATTTGATGATTAAAAATATTTTACATATTCAGAATAAAAAAAGAGTGCTGATCGCTGTCTGTATATCAAATCTCGTATCTTTTATGGTGCCGTATTTTGCCACTTATTATCAAGATGGAGTATATGAAACGATAAAACAGACATTTGAATCGATGGATTTTTATACCATTAACAGTGCATACCTGTTCCTGACGCTGATCATAGAATGTCCGATTGTTTATGCAATTGTGCAGGATGAAATTCATGATAAAAAGAAGAGTCTCGGTGTGATTGCGGCTGCGAATGTTGTAACTACTGTAATGGTCGCTGCAATCGAGCGAATCGCGTGCAGAGGAAGCTGGTAAGGAGGAAAAAAGATGAAGAAAAGTAGAATTTCACAGTGTGTAGTAGTTGTCGTATGTCTGGCAATTGTAATGTATGCAGGAATTGGATGGAATCATTTTACAACATGTAAGATTCATATTACATATAATGGAAAAGAGATTAAGGATGTAAATGTTGTAAAGGTAGAAGTTGCCAGAGATTCGGGAAAACCGGTTAAATCTACATGGATGAAGAAAAGTCATGATAAAATTAAGCTGTTTAACTGGGACAAAGACGCAACAGAATATCAATATTATATCAGCATACCGAAGAATGCTCTTGGAAAAGGGGTTCCAGAACAGGTATATCAGATGAATTATTATATAGCAGATGAAATACAGTGTGCAGCGATTACCTGGAATGCTGATATTGTAAATGAGAATGGTGTCTGGAAAGCAAATTATAATGTAAAATACAGAGAACCGAAATGGGGCGACACCTATAAGAAGAAAGTAAAGAATGGAACGGATTCAGGGTTCGTGATTGGAATTTAGAGCAAATTAAAAAAGATTCGTGATGGGACATTAGAGAAAAGAACGGAATCCAGAGTTATGTTTGGATTTTCAGTGATTATCATACAACATATAAAGGTGCAGATAATTTCTTCCAGATACTTCAATATGCGGAAGCAAATTTTAAAAATAATGCCTATAGAACCTGCCACTGGCAGATTCCTACGGATGCTATGGCAACTAAAATACAGCTGCTGACTGGCTGGATCTGCAATACAACAGACTTTTATTTTTGGGGAAAAGATGCTGTGGTTGAAGAATTACAGAAGAACAACGAATGTATGATTGAGGAATTGTACAGGAAGATGCCTGAGAAAGAGGAAGTACTTTATTTTTATTATGCTGTACATAAGCCGGGAAAATGTGAGAGGCAGATAAAAGAAAAATTAAAACAAATAGGTGCGCAGATGTTTCCTACAGAATTAGAAGCAGATCGCTATTTTAGATTTTCAGATAGATAATTGTAAATTAGATACATATTGAAATTGTTTTTGACATCGTATCCCCAACAAGCTAATGAGATCTAAAGAGGATACAGGGAAATAAAGTATAATATCTCAAAGTGGTATAGATAAGCAAAAGAGGATCGCAAAAATGCGATCCTCACGGAGCTGTTTAGTTGTCTTCTTCCTGAACAGTGTAAGTCTGTCTCTTTCTTGCCATCTCGTCATTTTCAAGGTACTCATCGTAAGTAGTAATCTTGTCGATGAGCTTTCCGCCCGGAACAATCTCCATGATACGGTTGGCAGTTGTCTGGACAATCTGGTGGTCACGGCAAGAGAACAGGATAACGCCAGAAAACTTGGTCATACCTGTATTCAGTGCAGTGATCGATTCCATATCCAAGTGGTTAGTCGGCTCGTCAAATATCAGCACATTTGCACCGGAAATCATCATCTTGGAAAGCAGACAGCGCACCTTCTCACCACCGGATAATACTTTTACACGTTTCACACCGTCATCACCGGCGAACAACATGCGTCCGAGAAAACCACGTACATAAGTAGCATCTTTCTCTTCAGAATACTGAGTCAGCCATTCAACGATCGTATAATCGTTGTCAAATTCTTCTCCGCTGTCTAATGGGAAATATGCCTGTGTGGTAGTGATTCCCCATTTATAAGTTCCCTCATCCGGTTCCATGTTACCGGCGAGAATTTCAAACAAAGTGGTTTTGGCAAGCTCATTACCGCCAACGAAAGCAACTTTGTCATCACGGTTCAGTGTAAAGGAAATGTTATCCAGAACTTTTTCACCGTCGATGGTCTTGCTTAAGCCTTCTACAGACAGAACTTCATTACCAATCTCGCGGTTTGGACGGAAATCAATGTAAGGATATTTTCTGCTGGACGGCTGGATATCGTCAAGCTGGATTTTCTCCAGTGCACGTTTTCTGGATGTCGCCTGCTTGGATTTGGAAGCGTTAGCGCTGAATCGGGAAATAAATTCCTGCAATTCTTTGATTTTCTCTTCCTTCTTCTTGTTGGCTTCTTTCATCTGACGGATCAGAAGCTGGCTGGATTCATACCAGAAATCATAGTTACCGGCATACAGTTTGATTTTTCCATAGTCGATATCTGCGATCTGTGTGCAGACTTTATTCAGGAAATAACGGTCATGGGATACAACGATGACTGTATTGTCGAATCCAATCAGGAATTCTTCCAGCCATGCGATCGCATCCAGGTCTAGGTGGTTGGTCGGCTCGTCGAGGAGCAGGATATCCGGGTTGCCGAATAATGCCTGTGCGAGAAGCACTTTGACTTTCTCAGGACCTGCAAGATTTTTCATTGTCTCATAGTGAAGTTCTGTCCCGATTCCAAGACCATTTAATAAAGTAGAAGCGTCAGACTCAGCTTCCCATCCGTTCATGGAAGCAAATTCAGCTTCTAATTCACTTGCCTTGATACCATCTTCATCAGTGAAATCTTCTTTCGCGTAGATGGCTTCCTTTTCTTTCATGATTTCGTACAATCGAGCATTTCCCATCATGACCGTATCCAGTACCGGAAATTCATCGTATTTGAAATGATCCTGCTGCAGGAAAGAAAGACGCTCACCCGGAGTGATGATGACTTCTCCCTTGCTTGGTTCAAGCTGTCCGGATAAAATCTTAAGAAAAGTAGATTTACCGGCTCCATTTGCACCAATCAGACCATAACAGTTGCCCTCTGTAAATTTGATATTTACATCTTCAAATAATGCTTTTTTACCCACACGCAGTGTAATATTGCTTGTGCTGATCATATTTTACATTCTCCTTGTTATTTTGATTATCTTCTTATTATTAATTTCATTGCATACAAAGCCTATCTTATCAGAGTTGGTGGAAAATGGCAAGAAAATTTAAGCTGGACGCAGAGGTTGTTTTTCGGGTTTGTTGTCGCATAGGGGTTACGTTTCCTGAAAAATCATGTTATGATAAGCAGTAACCGAAATATCATAGAACATACAGGTTGATGATATTGAGACAGGATAGTAACTGGAAATGCTATAGATATACTGGTTTGCAGAAGGGATGATATTAAAACAGACTGCAACTGGAAGTGCTATAGAATATACAGATTTACAGAAGTAATGATATTAAGACAGACCGCAACTGGAAATGTTATAGAATATACAGGGCAAGAGAAGTCTGCTATTAAGACAGGCTGTAATCAGAAATACTATAGAGCATAGAAGGTGACAGAATCGAGCTATATAAAGAAAAGGAGCGTGGAATTTATGATAAATGGAACACTTGTATTAGAAGGCGGAGCTACGAGAGGTGTATTTACATCAGGAGCACTGGATTATCTTATGGAGAAAGATCAGTATTTTTCTCATGTGATCGGTGTATCGGCAGGCTCCTGCAATGCGGTGGACTATGTGTCGAAACAGCCGGGACGCACAAGAGACTGCATGATTCATAAAGATAAAGAGTATAGCTATTATTATGGCTTCCGTGAGTTTATCAAAGAGAAGAGTATTCTGGATATGGACATGGTATTTGACAAATATCCGAAGGAAATCTTCCCGTTTGATTATGAGACATATTTCGCATCAGATATGACATGCGAAGTCGTGACAGTAAACTGTGAGACAGGAAAAGCAGAATACATGACGGAAGATCATGATTTTGACAGACTGATGAAGATTTGCCGTGCATCCAGCAGTATGCCGCTTGTATCTCCGATTGTAAATATTGACGAAGTTCCGTATCTGGACGGTGGAATTGCGGATTCCATTCCGCTACGCCGTGCGATGGAGCTTGGCAATAAGAAGATTGTTCTGATACTGACAAGGAATCCAGGCTACCGAAAGAAACCAATTTCCAAAGGAATGGCAGGAATTTACCGGAAAGCATATAAGAAATATCCAAATCTGGTGCGAGCAGCGATCCGCAGAAATCATGTATATAATCAGACAATGGAGCATGTAGAGAAACTGGAAGAAGAAGGAAAGATTTTCGTGCTTCGCCCACTGATCCCGACAGTTTCCCGTCTGGAGAAAGACTATGATACATTGATGAATTTCTATAATCATGGCTATAAGCTGATGGAAAAACAGTACGATGCAATGATGAAATATCTGGAGGAATAAAATGGATCAGAGAAGTCTGTTAGAATTTATGACGATTGCGGAGAAATTAAAATGTAATCTCCGCCATTCTTGTACGAGCAGCGGACGTCCGGAGAGTGTGGCTGAGCATACGTTTCGACTGATAATGTTTGCGTGGCTTGTGGAGGATGCATTTCCAGAGTGTGACAGTGACCGCGTTATGAAAATGTGTCTGTTGCATGATATGGGAGAAGCAGTGACAGGAGATGTTCCGGCATTTGAGAAGAAAGAAGAAGACCGGATGACAGAGAAGGATGCGATTTATCAGATTGCAGAAGTGCTGCCGGATAAAAAACGAAAAGAATTTCTTATGCTTCTTGAAGAACTGGAAGCAAGTGAGACGATGGAAGCGAAGATTGTGCATGCTTTAGATAAGATGGAAGCTATAATCCAGCACAATGAAGCGTCGATTGATACGTGGCTGCCACTGGAGTATGATCTGCAGCTGACTTATGGGCAGGAGCAGGCAAAAGCACATCCTTATCTGGAACGGCTGCGGGAACTGATACGTCAGGATACGTTGGATAAGATTGACGCTGCTGTAGATGAAGCACTGGATGAACAGATGGGGCTACAGGATAAAAAAGGGTTTCTATAAAATGTAATGTGAAAATAATCTCGCAGAAGAGAAAAATGTAACGTGAAAGTAACTATGTAAGAGATACATTATAAAGTAATAAGGACATAAGATAAGAAAAGAGTACTGCAAAATAGAAGAGATATTCTAATTGCAATACTCTTTTGGTGTTTAAGTCTCCAGAACTATATCTCGCCCATTGTTGGTGCATTGCCGACCGGTGCAGCATATTCAATATCCTGCAGATATAATCCTTTCGGATCGCACGGGGCACTTGCATCGGCAGTGCCGTCAAAGATTGCATCGATATCATCAAGACTTCGTGTGCCAAAACCGATATCCAGAAGTGTGCCGATAATGATACGCGCCATGTTATGAAGAAAATCATCGGCGCGGAGTGTGATCTGCATTTCTTCGATATCGTCATAAATCTCAATGTTTGTAACTTCACGGACAGTAGATTTGGTCTTCTTAACGGTTGAAAAATTCTTGAAATCATGTTTGCCGATCAAGTGCAGGGCAGCCTGCTGCATGCGTTTCTTGTCCGGAATCTTATAGCAGTGGTAAGTTGTCTTGCGGTCGAATACACTCGGCACATCGGAAATCGTCATGCGGTATACATAAGTCTTGTATCTGGCATTCAACTGTGCATGGAAACGGTCATCGACTTCCTCTACATCTGTAATCGCGATATCCATTGGAAGATAGCGGTTCAGATAATGTTTGATATCCTGTACCTCCATCGTGCTCTCAGTCTTGAAGTTGACAATCTGTGCATAGGCGTGCACACCAACTTCTGTACGGCATCCACAGTAGAGATCCACAACAAATTCACCGGTCATCTTCCGCAGAACTTCCTGAATCTTATTGAAAATTGTATTGCTCGATTCATTTTTGCCAAGTCTTGTCCAACCCTGATAACGGCTGCCATCGTATTCTATCGTAAGTTTTATATTTCTCATGTTTAAATGCTCCTTTTGTATGCTTGTAGTGTTAGTATAACAAATCTTGTGGTATAATAAAAGACACGAAAATAAGAAAGAGAAGATTATTTTATGAAGGCAGAAGAAAGAAAAGTATCTGAATCAGTCGTTGAGACAATCCATATTGTGCGTCCAAACCATCTAAACGGTGCAGATCGTCTGTTTGGTGGAATCCTGATGCAGTGGATCGATGAAGTGGCTGTAGTCGCGGCAAAGAGACATGCAAGAATGAATGTGATCACAGCATCTGTAGACAATCTGAAGTTCCTCCACGGTGCGTATCAAAAGGATGTTGTGATTATTATAGGAAGCGTAACGTATGTCGGAACTACTTCCATGGAAGTAAAAGTAGACACCTATGTAGAGCATATGGACAGTGAACGTACACTCATCAATCGTGCATATTTTACAATGGTTGGTCTTGATGAGAATGACAGACCGGCGCACGTTCCGGGACTCGTTCTTGAGACAGAAGAAGAGAGAGCGGAATGGGAAAAGGCAAAGAAGCGCCGGGAGATCCGTATGCTCCGCAAGGAAGAAGGATTTTAGAATGCTATTACTTCATATAACCTTTTACCATCTGTACCATCTGATCAATATTCTGTTTCTCCTGATCCGATTTCCCGTCTTTCAAGATCTCAAGGATCAGGGAAAATTCATCCGGAGTGAAGCGGATCCCTTTCTTTCCGGCACTGGATATAAGAGCCATCATAACCGGAGCAAGATCCTTTCCGGTTTTATTCCCTGTATTGGCGGCAGCAGTGCGGATCAGCTGTAATTTGATCGGATCGAGATTTTTAAGATCCGGGTGATTCATCCATTCATTTGCCATAGATAAACACTCCTTTCATTTTCCAAAATCTTTGTTTAACGCATCATCAAACATCTGACTGTATGCAGCAAATTCTTCCTGCTGTTTATCTGTAAACATTCCATTTAAAATATCAGAAGGATTAAAGTCTGTGTCATTTTCTGACATGGAAAACATCTGCATCATCATTTCCAACTGGCGGAATTTGTCTGAGCTGTCCGGATCCATGTATGGAAGAAGTTCGGAGACAGACTGCAGGGAAAATTCTTTCCGGGCAAATCCCTGAAACGTACGCAAGGTATAGGAAAGTTCCAGATATTTAATAAAAATGGCAAGTAATTTCTGCATATGTGCGGGGATGAACGGCAAAAGAAGTTTCAGAAGATATAAGTCCCCGGGCATGGTCAGTTCATCGAACGGCAGCAATGATCTGGGTGTTTTCTTTTCCATGGCAGTTCCTTCCTTTTACGTTGTAAATATATATGAGGAATAACGTGGAAATATACATAAAAAAGGAGATGGAGTATAAACTCCATCCCGAATCATATCGGAAACAGTGTGAAGGATGAATTAGCAGCATCCATTTCCACATCCGCAGTTGCCGAAACCACCGCAGCAGCATAAGAGAAGGATGATCCACAGGCAGCTGTCATTGCCACAGCCACATCCGTTGTTGTTGCCGCATCCGCCACAGCAGCATAAGAGAAGGATGATCCACAGGCAGCTGTTATTGCCGAAACCACATCCGCAGTTGTTATTGTTGCCGCATCCGCCTCCGAATCTGTCAGCGTCACATCCGCAGCCACAGTTTGTAGCACTTAAATCACTCATATTAAAATCCTCCGATGAAATATTTACAGTAATAACATATGCGAATCCGGAGGATGTGTGAGTAAAGCACCGGCTAATATTTTAATAATTTCCTGACAGTATGTTCATATCTGGCAGCAGCGTTCTGGGCTTTTAGCTTTTCAACCATGCTGCGGCTTGATCTGATATGGGTGTCATAGAGCGCAAGCAGATAAGTAACAGTATAGTTTGGATTCTGGTAAGACGTAAAAAGTAGCCAGTTCATAATATCCGGATGCCAGTAGCGCTCCGGGATCTGCGCTTCCCGCAGTATGATGATCGGGCGCAGGGCTCGGATGGCAAGTGCAGTCAGTCTGCCTTTAGCCTCCCGTTTGTGAAATAACGGTTCACTCTCCAGAACGATATCATATAATGTATTTGCTGCTTTCCAGTAAACGACAAATCCGGTGTCGCCGTTCGATTCTTCTTCTATATCGAACAGATCAAAAGTACGCATAACGGCTTTCCGCCCGGTTAAGGAGCGGTCGTATGCCTTGCGGCGTGCCGGATCTGAAAGTACTTTATATGCTTCGAGAATTTCCTGCATCCGGCTGGTTGTATCAACGCCGTTCTTCATATTTGCATCGGGATGGTATCTTTTTGCCAGTTCGTTCTTCGCCGATGTGATTTCTTCCGCAGACGCTTTCACAGAAACACCCAGAATGTCATAATAATTTTTTGATTTCATAGATTCTCCCCTTATATGTCTATGTAAATAGAACATATTTATATTACGACAGTTTTTATAGGAAATCAATTTGAAATTCTGGAAAATTTTAGCGGATAATATCTGCCGGAAAGCATGCCGGTGAATATGCTGATAAAAAAGGTGATAATCATATGGACAACGTAAAGCGCCAGATCGGATATGCATGTCCGGATACAATAAATGGAAGGATTACAGGAAGAGGTGTGAGAGCTGCTATCCTGGATACAGGTGCATATCCACATCCGGATTTTAAAGGAAGAGTCATTGGATTTGCAGATATGCAGCATGGACGATGCGGACTTTATGATGACAGCGGGCACGGAACACATGTGGCAGGAATTCTTGCCGGAGACGGGAAAATGTCCGGTGGAAGGTATGCAGGGATGGCACCGGGAGTGGAACTTCTGATCGTGAAAATACTGGATGAAAAAGGGGAAGGAAATGCCATGCATATTTTACGGGGAATGGAACATGTAAGAAAAGTGAATAAGAAAAATAAAATTGCACTTGTGAATCTGTCACTTGGCGCCGGCGTGGGACTTGATCCGGTCAAGGAGAACCGCATTACAGAAGCTGTGGAGGAACTGTGTAACTGTGGAATCACGGTCGCTGTGTCTGCCGGAAATTATGGACTGCAAAGCCGGAAAGTAAGTGTTCCGGGTACAAATGAAAAAGTACTCACTGTCGGAGCTTACAGGCGCAGTGGCATGGGCAGATACTGCAGCGGAACAGGACGGGAAAGAATCTGTGTGTGGAAACCGGATATTTTTGCGCCGGGAGAGGGAATTGTATCCTGCGGATATGAAGCGGTAAACGGGGAAAGCTGTTTTCAAAGAAAAGAGTTTTTTCCTTATATAAGAAAGAGCGGTGCGTCAATGGCGACACCTGTCGTAACAGGTGCGCTTGCACTTGCAAAAAGCAAATATCCGGAACTGGAAGGTGAGGAGCTGAAGAGATATTTGCTGAAGCGGTGCGGCAGATCACTGCGTGTGGAACAGCTGCTTGCATAAAAATGAGGCACGAAAGAAGTAGGAAAAATAAGAAAAAAGGAAGAAAATCAGGGTGTCAAGAAAAAATACTTGACACCTGCGCAGCTATCGTGTATGATAACACAGGTGATAAACATGAATGAAATTCTTGAACAGGCTTTATTGTTTGACTTCTATGGAGAATTGCTGACAGATCATCAGAAAGAGATTTACGGACAGTTCATTCAGGAGGATCTGTCTCTCGGTGAGATTGCAAGAGAGGCAGGCATCAGCCGGCAGGGAGTACACGATCTGATCCGACGGTGTAATCAGACATTGAGCGGATATGAAGAGAAACTTCATCTGGTAGAGAAGTTCATGGCAATAAAAGAGAAGACAGGAACGATCAAGGAATTGCTGGATGGCTATGAGAAAGAGCGTGCAGAAGAGATCGTGAAAGAGATCCGTAAGATATCGGATGAGATTATAGAGGAGTTATAGATATATGGCATTTGACAGTCTGACAGAAAAACTTCAGAATGTGTTTAAGAATCTGCGGAGCAAGGGTAGACTTACAGAGGCAGATGTAAAAGAAGCATTAAAAGAGATCAAACGTGCATTGTTAGCTGCGGATGTAAACTTCAAGGTTGTAAAGGAGTTTATCAAGAATGTCCAGGAGAGAGCCATTGGACAGGATGTCATGAATGGATTGAATCCGGGACAGATGGTGATCAAGATCGTTAATGAAGAGCTGGTTAAGCTGATGGGCTCTGAGACAACGGAGATCAAGTTACAGCCGGGAAGTGCAATCACTGTCATTATGATGGCAGGACTTCAGGGAGCAGGTAAGACAACAACGACCGCGAAACTGGCGGGCAAATATAAATTAAAAGGCAAGAAGCCATTACTGGTAGCGTGTGATGTGTATCGTCCTGCTGCAATCAAGCAGTTACAGGTCAACGGTGAGAAACAGGGAGTGGAAGTCTTCGCAATGGGAGAAAACCACAAGCCGGCAGATATCGCAAAAGCTGCGATCGAGCATGCAAAGAAGAATGGCAACACGCCGGTGATCCTCGATACTGCAGGACGTCTTCATATTGATGAAGATATGATGGCAGAACTTCAGGAGATCAAAGAAACCGTAGAAGTACATCAGACGATTCTTGTAATTGATGCGATGACCGGTCAGGACGCCGTGAATGTGGCGAAGGATTTCAATGATAAGATCGGTATTGACGGTGTGATCGTTACCAAATTAGATGGTGACACAAGAGGTGGTGCTGCACTTTCTGTTAAGGCAGTTACCGGAAAGCCGATTTTGTACGCAGGTATGGGAGAGAAACTTTCAGATTTGGAGCAGTTTTACCCGGAACGTATGGCATCCAGAATCCTTGGTATGGGTGATGTGCTGACACTGATCGAGAAGGCAGAGTCACAGATCGATGAAGAGAAAGCCAAAGAGATGTCCAAGAAGCTTAAGAAGGCACAGTTTGACTTCGAGGATTATCTGGAAAGCATGAAGCAGATGAAAAATATGGGTGGACTTTCCAGCATCATGAGCATGCTGCCGGGACTTGGCGGTATGGGAATGGGCAAGATGAAAGGTCTTGATGATGAGCAGACAGCACAGGCTGAGAAGAACATGGCGCGCATGGAAGCAATCATTTATTCCATGACTGTGGAAGAGAGAAGAAATCCGGATGTTCTGAATCCTTCAAGAAAGCATCGTATCGCAAGAGGCGCAGGTGTGGACATCAGTGAAGTGAACCGTATGGTCAAGCAGTTCGGTGAGATGAAGAAGATGATGAAGATGATGGGAAAAGGCGGAAAACGCGGCAAGTTCCGCATGCCGTTCTAACATTGATATAAGGCGTGATTACGCATTATATATAGAAATCAAAAAATATTTATAAAATTTTATTTGGAGGTAAACAAAATGGCAGTAAAAATCAGATTAAGAAGAATGGGACAGAAGAAAGCTCCTTTTTATAGAATCGTAGTAGCAGATTCTAGATCACCGAGAGATGGTAAATTCATCGACGAGATCGGAACATATGATCCGAACTGTGAGCCAAGCGCAATCTCAGTTGACGAAGAAGCAGCTAAGAAATGGTTAGGAACAGGTGCACAGCCGACAGAAACAGTAAGCAAGATTTTCAAAGCAGCAGGCATCGAGAAATAATTAATACCCTGGAGGTGCACAGCTATGAAAGAGCTGGTAGAAGTTATCGCAAAAGCTTTAGTAGATGATCCTGACAGTGTTGTTGTAACAGAACGTGAAGAGAAGAAAGCTACCGTTCTGGAAGTGAAAGTTGCAGATTCCGACATGGGAAAAGTAATCGGAAAACAGGGACGTATTGCAAAAGCAATTCGTTCTGTGGTAAAAGCAGCAGCTGCAAAGGAAGATAAGAAAGTAATCGTTGATATTTTAGATTAATTACCAACGGATGCTTACAGGACAGGTCTGTAGTAGTACCTGTCCTTTTTTAAAGCAGTCAGAAGGAGATTTGTAAATGGAAGATATGCTTCAAGTAGGCGTGATCACACAGACACACGGCGTGCGGGGAGAAGTCAAAGTTTTTCCGACTACGGATGATGTGAACCGCTTCAAAAAGTTAAAACAGGTCATTCTTGATACAGGAAAAGAGACAATGTCGTTAGAAATTCAGAGTGTAAAATTTTTTAAACAGTTTGTGATCTTAAAATTTAAAGGCATTGATAATATAAATGATATTGAAAAGTATAAAAGATGTTCGCTTTATGTAACAAGAGAACATGCAGTACCGCTGGAAGAAGACGAATATTTTATTGCGGATATGATTGGCATGGAAGTATGCACAGAAGATGGCAATATATTCGGTACATTAAAAGATGTGATCGAGACAGGCGCCAACGATGTTTATGTGATTGAAAGTGCGGAGCACGGCGAAGTGCTTGTTCCTGCGATCAAAGAATGTATCCGCAGTGTAGATATAGAAAAAGGGCAGATGATGATCCATCTGATGGATGGACTGATCTGATCGCTTACAGGAAGGAATCATAACAAATGCAGTTTTATATTATGACATTATTTCCGGAGATGGTGATGGGCGGTCTTAAGACAAGTATTATCGGACGTGCGATAAAGAATGAACTGCTTTCCATCGAAGCAATTAATATCCGGGATTATGCATTTAACAAGCATAACAGCGTGGATGATTATCCATATGGCGGCGGTGCAGGAATGCTGATGCAGGCAGAGCCGGTATACCAGTGTTACAAAGCACTGGAAGACAGGATCGGAAAACGTCCGCGTGTAGTCTATCTGTCGCCGCAGGGACAGACATTTAACCAGAAGATGGCAGAAGAATTTGCGGAAGAAGAAGAACTCGTATTCTTGTGCGGTCATTATGAAGGCATTGACGAGCGCGTGCTGGAAGAGATTGTTACGGATTATGTATCGATTGGAGATTATGTGCTGACCGGAGGAGAACTTCCGGCAATGATCATGGTAGATGCGATTTCCAGACTTGTTCCGGGAGTGCTCCACAATGATGTTTCCGCAGAGTTTGAAAGTTTTCAGGATAATCTTCTGGAATATCCGCAGTACTCAAGACCGGAGACATGGCATGATAAGAAAGTTCCGGAAGTTCTGATGTCCGGTCACCATGCCAATATTGAAAAATGGCGCAGAGAGCAGTCTGTCATCCGTACAGCGAAGAACCGTCCGGATCTGCTGGAAAAAGCAGAACTTACAGACAGGGAGAGAATCCTTGCAGCGCAGATACAGAAAGAAATGACAAAAAGCGAATAAAGTTCTTGCTTTTTGGTTAGGATTATGATAACATATCATATGTTGTGAAGAAAATAGATGGTCCTCTGGTACGAAGCGTATTAAGAACATCCAAGTAAACAAGGAGGTCACACAATGAACGATATTATTAAGAATATTGAAGCTGAGCAGTTAAAAGAGAATGCACCGGAGTTCCACGTTGGTGATACTGTAAAAGTTTACGGTAAAATCAAAGAGGGAAACCGTGAAAGAATTCAGGTTTTCGAAGGTACAGTTCTTAAGAAACAGGGCGGAAGTACAAGAGCAACATTCACAGTTAGAAAGACTTCTAATGGAGTAGGTGTTGAGAAGACTTGGCCGCTTCATTCTCCAAACGTAGAGAAGGTTGAAGTAGTAAGAAGAGGTAAAGTAAGAAGAGCTAAACTGAACTACTTAAGAGACCGCGTTGGTAAGAGAGCGAAAGTTAAAGAATTAGTAAAATAAGAAACAGGTTTAAAGAGGACAAGTACATATTTGTAGTTGTCCTTTTCTGATATAAGGGGATCTTATGAAAAGAAAGAGAAGGGCGCTTTTTAAAGGAAGACATTTGCGGAGAAAAGATTTTAAAAGCAAAAAATATCGGAGCAGAAGGTACAGGAGAAAACAATTCGGACAGAAGAAGTTTTCTTTCAAACCGGACCGTTACATCGTTGCAGGCGTTTTCAAATGGATCTTTCAGATTGCAGTAGTCTGCTTGCTGGCATTTGTATCGGTATGGTATTTTGGACAGCGTGTCAGTGTAGTTGGCGATTCCATGAATCCGGTTCTGAAGAACGGAGATGTTGTACTGGTAAATCGGATTGTGTATAATGCTACGACACCGAAGCGGGGAGATATTATTGTCTTTAAACCAAAAGGAAATGAGAACGATCATTATTATACGAAGCGTATTGTCGGATTGCCGGGTGAGACGATCCAGATTATCGAGAATAATGTTTATATAGATGGAAAGAAACTGGAAGAAGATTACAAGACATCGAAGATCAGTGATGTCGGTATCGTAGGTGAGCAGATGAAACTTGCTTCCGATGAATATTTTGTCCTCGGAGATGACAGAGAGAACAGCGATGACAGCCGTGATGCAGATATCGGTAATGTGAAGCGCAGTTATATTTACGGAAAAGCGTGGTTTGTTGCGTTACCGAGAAAACATTTTGGATTTGTGAGGTAAAGATATATGCATTTTCAGTGGTACCCTGGTCATATGACGAAAGCAAAGCGTATGATGCAGGAAAATATTAAATTAATTGACCTTGTGATTGAGCTGGTAGATGCCAGAATCCCGATTTCCAGCCGGAATCCGGATATCGATGAACTAGGAAAGAACAAAGCAAGACTGGTTTTACTGAATAAAGCTGATCTTGCAGAAGATAAATGGAATGATGCGTGGGCAGAATATTTTAAAGCCAAAGGATACTCTGTTGTGAAGGTCAATTCCAAAAAAGGCGGCGGGATCAAGTCCATCCAGGGTGTGATCCGTGAAGCCTGCAAAGAAAAGATCGAACGCGACAGAAAGCGAGGAATCTTAAACCGTCCGGTACGTGCGATGGTTGTCGGCATCCCGAATGTCGGTAAATCTACATTTATCAATGCACTGGCAGGAAAAGCCTGTGCAAAGACAGGAAATAAACCGGGTGTCACAAAAGGCAAGCAGTGGATCCGCCTGAACAAGCAGGTGGAGCTTCTGGATACTCCGGGAATCCTCTGGCCAAAATTCGAAGACCAGGCAGTCGGACTCCGGCTTGCATTTATCGGTTCTATGAAGGATGAAATCTTAAATACAGAAGAACTGGCGGCAGAGCTTATTAAATTCCTCGGAACATATTATCCGGATGTTTTACCGGAAAAATATGCCGTAGAACCGGATGAAGATCCTTATGTAGTACTGCATCAGATTGCGAAGAACCGTAACTGTGTTGTCAGAGGAAATGAATTAAATACAGAGAAGGCAGCCATGCTGTTGTTAGATGATTTCCGTAACGGACGTCTTGGCAGACTGACACTGGAATATCCGGAGGGCGTATGTTAGATAATAAAGAAGAGAAGAAAAGCACAGGGCGTTCATTAATTGGATGGCTTTTATATCTGTTAGTGATCATCGGGCTTGCATATCTTATCGTAACATTTATAGGACAGCGTACAAAAGTCAGCGGACCTTCCATGCAGAATACACTTCATAATGGAGATAACCTGATCGTAGATAAGTTATCGTACCGTTTCCATGATCCGGAGAGGTATGATATTATTGTATTTCCGATCAAGTTTGAAGAAAATACATTTTATATCAAACGTATCATCGGACTGCCGGGCGAGACAGTGCAGGTAAAGGATGGTTACACATATATTAATGGAAAGAAACTGACCAGTGATATATACGGCAAAGAAGTGATGGATGAACCGGGAATTGCCGAAGAACCGGTAAAACTTGGAAAAGACGAGTATTTCGTGCTGGGAGATAACCGCAATGACAGTACGGACAGCCGTGATCCGGATGTCGGCGTACTGAAGAAAAATGATCTGATGGGAAGAGCGTGGCTTCGGATCTATCCGTTTAACAAATTCGGACTGCTCCGGCACAAGTAGCATATCTGCTGAAAACTGCCGACAGAAGGTTTCGCGGATAGATAACGGATGAAAGTTTTTTAGAAAGAGAGCATCCGGAAAGGGGTTTTAAGAATGGCAAAAGGAAAAGAAAAGGAGCGTTCAAAGAGCATGTTAAGAACGATTCTTGGATATATTTTATACATATTAGTGATCATCGGACTGACTTGGATGATCGTAACATTTGTAGGACAGAGAACAAGAGTCAGCGGACAGTCAATGGAGACGACACTGCAGGATGGAGACAATTTGATCGTAGATAAGATATCTTATCGTTTCCATGACCCGTCGCGCTATGATATTATCGTATTTCCATACAAATATGAAGAAAATACATTCTATATCAAACGAATTATCGGACTGCCGGGTGAGATTGTCCAGGTAAAGGATGGCTATACTTATATTAATGGAAAGAAATTAACCAGTGATATTTACGGAAGAGAAGTGATGGATGAACCGGGAATTGCCGAAGAACCAATTAAGCTTGGCTCCGATGAGTATTTTGTGCTGGGAGATAACCGGAATCACAGCCAGGACAGCCGTGATCCGTATGTTGGAGTATTGAAGCGGAGTGATCTGCTTGGAAGAGCATTTATCAGAATTTATCCGCTGAATAAGTTCGGAGTGATCAAACATGAATAAAAGAGAAGAAGAGAGACTGCGCAAGAAAGAAGAGAAGCTTAGAAAAGAGCTGGAGAGACTGGAAGTTATGTCCGCGTACGAGAAAGAATATGCGCAGTATACGCATATCTGCGGGATTGATGAAGTCGGACGCGGACCGCTTGCGGGTCCGGTAGTGGCGTGTGCAGTTGTGCTGCCAAAAGACGTTACGATATTATATCTCAATGATTCTAAGAAATTATCTGAGAAAAAAAGAGAATTACTCTATGATGAAATTATGGAAAAAGCTGTTGCGGTCGGGATCGGCGCGGTTGGTCCGGCAAGGATCGATGAGATCAATATTTTGCAGGCAACTTATGAAGCAATGCGGATGGCAATTGAGGATCTGACAGGAAAACTCGGAAAAAAGCCGGATCTGTTGCTCAATGATGCGGTGACGATTCCGGAAGTGGATATTCCACAGGTGCCGATCATCAAGGGAGATGCGAAGAGTATTTCCATTGCAGCGGCAAGTATCGTAGCGAAAGTCACAAGGGATCATCTGATGATCGAGTACGACCAGGTTCTGCCGGGGTATGATTTTGCAAAAAATAAAGGCTATGGAACAAAAGCGCATATTGCAGGCTTAAAAGAACTTGGAGCGACACCGATACACAGGAAAACATTTATTACACATTTTGTATAGGACAAAGATGAGGACAAGATCTGTTTATGAGAGAGAATAACAGAGCAATCGGAAGCAAATTTGAGAAAGAAGCCGGTGCATATCTTAAGAAGCACGGATATGAGATACTGGAATACAATTACAGATGCCGTGCAGGCGAGATTGATATTATCGCAAGAGACGGTGAATATCTTGTCTTCTGTGAAGTAAAGTACCGGAATGGTTCGTCCGGCGGACATCCGCTGGAGGCTGTTGATGTGAAGAAGCAGAGGACGATCGCACGATGTGCAGGAATTTATCTTATAAACCACGGATTATCTGAAGTACCATGTCGGTTTGATGTGATTGGAATTATGAATGACGAGATCTGTCTTGTAAAAAATGCATTTGAGGCGTATTAGGAGGAGCGATATGTTGGGATTCAAATATAAAAATGACGAACATATTTTTAATGAAAAGATAGTAAATGATGTGCCGTTTCTTTCGTACCCGCTGTTCGAAAATACTGGGATTGTAAATCATGGATTTTCTACAAGACTGGGTGGTGTCAGCAAAGGATGCTGGACATCTATGAATATCAGTATCACAAGAGGCGATGATCCGAAGGATGTGGAAATCAATAAGGAACGTATCGCAGGTGCAATCGGTGTACATAAGGATGACTTTACCTACACACACCAGACACATACGACGAATGTTGCACGTGTCATGCCGGAGGATAAAGGCAGACATTTTATGGAGACAGACGGACTGGTTACAAATGTGCCGGGGATCTGCCTTGTAACATTTTACGCAGACTGTGTACCGCTTTTCTTTGTAGATCCGGTGAAGAAAGCGATTGGACTCAGCCATTCCGGATGGCGTGGTACAGTCGGCAAGATGGGAAAAGTAACAGTAGAGAAGCTTGTGAAAGAATTCGGCAGTGACCCGAAAGATATTCTCGCTGCGATCGGACCTTCGATCTGTCAGGACTGCTATGAAGTGAGCGAAGATGTAATTGAAAAATTTAAAGAAGCTTTTGATGCGTCACTCTGGGAAGAATTATTTTATAAAAAAGAAAATGGAAAATACCAGTTAAATCTGTGGCGTGCCAATGAGGCAGTCTTTGAAGAAGCCGGTATTTTAAAAGAACATATAGCGGTGACAAATCTCTGCACACACTGTAACCCGGATCTGCTGTTTTCACATAGAACAACAGGCAATGCGAGAGGCAATTTAAGTGCGTTCCTGGCATTACAAGAAGTGTAAGAGAAAGCATATGTAAGAAAAAGCATATATAAAAATATGCAGGAGGATAATAAAATCTATGGATGACACAACAAAAACGGTAGAAGCCGCAACAAAGACGACACAGGATACGGTTAAAGAAGTCAGTCAGTTTACGACATATCTGCAAAATCATATTCCCGATTTGATCTCTTTTGGAATAAAAGTAGTATTTGCACTTGTGTTTTTCTTTATTGGAAGAATTGTAATCCGCTGGATTCGCAAACTCGTACGCAAATCCATGCAGCGCTCAGGTGCTGACAAAGGTGTAGAACAATTCGTTGATTCACTTTTAAAGTTTTCATTATATTTTCTTCTGTTATTTATGATCGGAACGAAATTTGGAATCGATGCTTCTTCTGTAGCGGCATTGATCGCATCCGGTGGTGTGGCAATCGGCCTTGCCATGCAAGGAAGTCTTTCCAACTTTGCGGGTGGTGTATTGATCCTTCTCCTGAAGCCATTTGAAGTCGGAGATTACATTATTGAAGATACGAACAAAAATGAAGGAACTGTAAAAGAGATACAGATCTTTTACACGAAACTGACAACGATTGATAACAAGACAATTGTCATACCGAACGGGATACTGACGAATAACAGTCTGACCAATGCGACAGCGAAGGACGAGAGACGTCTGGATCTCAAGGTAGATATTTCCTATGATGCGGATCTTAAAAAGGCGAAAGCAATGATCATGGATGTGTTAAATGATGATCCGGCAGTGCTCCGAGAAGATGAGATTGTCGTATTTGTAGATGAACTGGGTGAAAGTTCTGTTGTTCTGGGTGCCCGAGCCTGGACGAAGAGTGCGGACTTCTGGCAGGCAAAATGGCGTATACTGGAGAATATTAAAGAGAAGATGGATGAGAACCAGATTGAGATTCCGTATCGCCAGCTGACCGTTCATATGAACAAAAACGCATAAGGACGAAGTCTGGAACAGATTTAAAAATTAGACTGGTTTGAAAATGGAAAAGCCGATTTGAAAATCAGTTTGAAATCGGTTTCGTAAAAAAGTTCTTGCAAAAGTAAAAAAATCAGGTATAATATAATTTGTGACTGCGAGTTGATGCAGTCCATGCTGGAATAGCTCAGTCGGTAGAGCACTTCACTCGTAATGAAGGGGTCGTCGGTTCAAGTCCGATTTCCAGCTTTTTTTATTATTTATTTTCAGAAGACTTACAGAGAATATATTTCAAAAACCAGAATATGCGATTCAGGATGAATTTGCGTGTTTGTAGAATAAGATATGTAGACAGGACCGTCACGTAGCAGTGAATGGTCCTTTTTGGTTGTTCTAATAACGGCGCCTGCACCGCCTCTCCAGAAGATTGATGAGCGAATAGAGGATAGTGGCAAGGATGCAGAGCAAAAGAATAGACATTAGAAGCCAATCCATTTTAAATACCTGACTTGCGTAGATGATCAGGTAACCAAGCCCTTCTTTGGCGGCAAGAAATTCGCCGATGATAACGCCGACCAGACAGAGCCCGATGTTGACTTTCATATTACTGATGATGGCAGGCAGTGAGCAGGGGAGAACGACTTTATACAGCGCATGGAAGCGGCTGCCGCCAAGTGTGTAGACCAGCATCAGTTTCCCGGCATCTACGGTGTGGAAACTTGTATAAAGGTTTAAAATACTCCCGAAGATGGCAACAGACATTCCTGCAACAATGATCGTCGTTTTATTTGCACCGAGCCAGACAATCAGAAGCGGTGCAAGAGCAGATTTTGGAAGGCTGTTCAGCACGACCAAATAAGGATCTGCAATTTCTGAAAGCTTTGGGCTGAACCAGAGAAGAACTGCCATCAGGATACTGATGGCAATGACGAGCAGGAAACTTAAGAGTGTTTCGTAAATCGTGACACCGATGTGCAGGAAAATGCTCCGGTCAGCAGCCATGCCGGCAAAGCACTGTACAATCTTTGACGGACTGCTGAAAATAAAAGAATCGATGATGCCGACATTTGCAGTAAATTCCCAGATAAAGAGAAAACTTAGAAGAATCAGTATTCGGGAAATGTGTACAATGTGTTTATGCCTTCGTATTGTCCTCAGATAGTCCGCATGTGTTCTGGATATTTCATACATTTGCATTCAGCTCCTCCCAGATCAGATTAAAATATGTTTTAAATTCGGGAGCATTGCGTCTTGCAAGCGGTGTATCCCGATCTAGGTCAAAGATAAGTGGAATCGTCTGCTGTATCGTTGCCGGTCTTCCGGATAAGACAATCACCCGGTCAGCAAGGGAAATTGCTTCTGAGAGATCATGGGTGACCAGAATGGCAGAATTGCCTTCTTTCCGTATGATCTGTCCGATATCATCCCCGACCTGGAGTCTGGTCTGGTAATCCAGCGCGGAGAATGGTTCATCCAGAAGCAGAAGATCCGGATCCAGTACGAGTGTACGGATAAGAGCGGCACGTTGCCGCATGCCGCCGGACAGCTCAGAAGGTCGGGAATTTTTGAAATTTCCAAGACCGTAAAGATCCAGAAGTTCTCCGGCTTTCTCTTTTGTCTTTGCAGTCAACATATGCTGTACTTCCAGTCCGAGGATGACATTATTGAAAATTGTCCGCCACTCGAACAGCTCATCATGCTGTAACATATATCCGATATTTGTTGTACTTTCCCGCATGTATTTGCCATTGATACGGATCAGCCCCTTTTCCGGAGACAGAAGACCGCAGATCACGGATAACAGGGTAGATTTGCCGCAGCCAGACGGTCCGACGATGGCGATAAATTCTCCTTTGGAAAGAGAAAAAGAAATATCGGCAAGCGCCGGTGTCTCTCCTTCCGGCGTGTGATAGGAATAATAAATGTGTCGAAGTTCAAGCACTTGTTCCATATTTTACAGGCTCCGCACAGGAATTTAATATTAGTTTATGTAAATATAAGAAATAAGTGCAAGTATTTACTTGTCATAGGATTTCAGAAAAGCTATAATTTTGTAGTATGTTAAAACAACAGAGAGAAGGTAACTTATGAATTATCAGAAAGAACTGGACAAGACACTTGAAAAACTGACGAAGGAGGAGAGAGTTCCAAAACTTCTTCTGCACAGCTGTTGTGCACCATGCAGCAGCTATGTGCTGGAATATCTGAGCCAGTATTTTGAGATCACGGTTTTTTATTATAATCCGAATATTTATCCGGAGAGCGAATATACAAAAAGAATCTGGGAGCAGCAGAAGCTTATTGAAGAGCTGCCTGCGAAGCATCCGATATCCTTTATGGCAGGTCCGTATGATAAGGAACGCTTTTATGAGATGGCAAGTGGTCTGGAGCATGTAAAAGAAGGAGGCGCACGTTGCATGAAGTGCTATGAGCTGCGCTTAAGGGAAGCGGCAAGGATCGCTAAAAATGCCGGGTTTGATTATTTTACAACGACACTCAGTATCAGCCCGCTTAAGAAAGCAGAGCGTTTAAATGAGATTGGACAGCGGTTGGGTGAAGAATACGAGGTGGAATATCTGTTATCTGATTTTAAGAAGAAAAATGGATACAAACGTTCCATCGAATTATCGAAAATATATGGACTATATCGACAAGATTATTGTGGATGTGAATTTTCCATGGAAAACCGTGACAAAATGTGATAAAATTATTTACAATATTTTTGTGAAAGGAAGTAGAGCTGATGGCACAATTATGGGGCGGGCGTTTCACCAAAGAAACAGACCAGCTTGTATATAACTTTAACGCATCGATTTCTTTTGATAAGAGATTCTATGCGCAGGATATGAAGGGCAGCATGGCACATGTCAGAATGCTGGCAAAACAGGGAATCCTGACCGAAGAAGAGAGAGACCAGATCCTTGATGGACTGAATGGAATTTTAAAAGATGTAGAAGAAGGAAGGCTTGAGATCACCTCTGAGTATGAAGATATTCACAGCTTCGTAGAGGCGGTACTGATCGACCGGATCGGTGATGCAGGAAAGAAGATGCATACCGGACGCAGCCGTAATGATCAGGTCGCATTAGATATGAAACTTTACACGAGAGATGAGATCAAAGAGCTTAATCATCTGGTGAAAGAGATGATGGAAGTACTTCTTGAGATCATGGAAGCACACCTTGACACTTATATGCCGGGCTTTACGCATTTACAGAAAGCACAGCCGATCACACTGGCACATCATATGGGTGCATATTTTGAGATGTTTAAGAGAGATCATGAGCGACTTATCGATATTGCGAAGAGAATGAATACCTGCCCGCTTGGTTCAGGAGCACTTGCAGGTACTACATACCCGCTGGATCGTGAGTATACAGCAGAACTGCTTGGCTTTGACGGACCGACACTTAATAGTATGGACGGTGTTTCCGACAGAGATTATCTGATCGAACTGTTATCTGCATTGTCTACGATCATGATGCATTTATCCAGATTTTCAGAGGAAGTGATCATCTGGAATACCAATGAATATAAGTTTGTGGAGATTGATGATGCATACAGCACCGGAAGCAGTATTATGCCACAGAAAAAGAATCCGGATATTGCAGAACTTGTAAGAGGTAAAACCGGAAGAGTGTATGGAGCACTTAATTCGTTCCTTACAACGATGAAGGGAATCCCGCTTGCATATAATAAGGACATGCAGGAAGACAAGGAATGGGTATTTGATGCGATCGATACAACAAAGGGCTGCCTTGCTTTATTTACAGGAATGTTAAAGACCATGCAGTTTAATAAAGAGCGCATGGCAGAGAGTGCGAGACATGGATTTACCAATGCGACGGATGCGGCAGATTATCTGGTAAATCACGGAGTTCCGTTCAGAGATGCACACGGTATTGTCGGAAGACTGGTACTTCTGTGTATCGAGAAGAAAATCGCACTGGATGATCTTCCGTTAGATGAGTACAAGGAGATCTGCCCGGTATTTGAAGAAGATATTTATGAAGCTATCAGCTTAAAGACTTGTGTAAATAAGCGTCTGACGATCGGTGCGCCGGGACACGATGCGATGGCACAGGTAATAAAGATCTGTCAGGATTATCTGTCAGCATATGAAGATGGTGTAAGTGAATAGAGAGAATTAAAGAAGGAGAGAAAAGATGGAACAGAAGTTAAAAGTAGGAATCTTAGGAGCAACAGGTATGGTAGGACAGCGCTTTATTTCTCTGCTGGAAAATCACCCTTGGTTTGAAGTAGTAAAAGTAGCAGCAAGCCCGAGATCTGCAGGAAAGACATACGAAGAGGCAGTTGGCGGACGCTGGAAGATGGACACACCGATGCCGGAAGCAGTGAAGAAACTGGTTGTTGCCAATGTTAATGAAGTGGAGAAAGTAGCTGCTGATGTAGATTTTGTATTTAGTGCTGTAGATATGACAAAAGACGAGATCCGTGCGATCGAGGAAGCATATGCGAAGACAGAGACACCGGTTGTTTCCAACAACAGTGCACACCGCTGGACAAAGGACGTACCGATGGTAGTACCGGAGATCAATGCGGCTCATTTTGAACTGATTAACGACCAGAAGAAACGTCTTGGGACAACAAGAGGATTCATCGCAGTAAAACCAAACTGCTCTATCCAGAGTTATACACCTTGCCTTGCAGCATGGAAAGAATTTGGACCGAAGGAAGTTGTTGCAACAACATACCAGGCAATTTCCGGAGCAGGTAAGACATTCAAAGACTGGCCGGAGATGGTGGAGAACATTATCCCTTATATCGGCGGAGAAGAAGAGAAGAGTGAGCAGGAGCCGCTTCGTGTTCTCGGAACATATGAGAATGGACAGATCACACTTGCCGAGTCACCGAAGATTACATGCCAGTGCTTACGTGTACCGGTTCTTAACGGACATACAGCAGCAGTGTTTATCAATTTTGAGAAGAAGCCTACAAAGGAACAGCTTATCGAGAAGCTTGTAAACTTCAAAGGATTCCCACAGGAAGCAGAACTTCCGAGTGCTCCGAAGCAGTTCATCCAGTATCTGGAAGAGGACAACCGTCCGCAGGTAAAAATGGACGTAGATTACGAGAATGGAATGGGCGTATCCATCGGGCGTCTCAGAGAAGACAGCATGTTTGATTATAAGTTTGTTGGTCTGTCTCACAACACAGTCAGAGGAGCAGCAGGTGGAGCTGTGCTCTGCGCAGAAGCACTTACAGCCAAGGGATACATTCAGGCGAAATAATGATACCAGAGCCAAAAAGTCTGAAGCCACAGGAGCTTGCTCATAAGTGGCTGTAAGACTTTGGGGCTCGCCCCAATATGAGCATAAAAGTGGGATTTTAATCCCGTGATATGCGAATAGTGGGTAGGATTACGGGAGTGCGTTAGCACATAGTAATCCGTTGGTATCATAAGATATACCAGAGATGCATAAAAGGAAGGCGAGCCGGGACACAATCGGGCTTACGCCTTCCTTTCTTGTCCGTCCGGGCAGAATGTGGTATGATAGAAAACATACGAAAGTAGGATGTAATCTTGTGGGAGCATGCAGAATACAGAAATAATCACGCACAGACAGGAAGGGATGAGAGGACATGAAAAAAGAAATTTTGAATTATACACAGAACCGGGAGCTTTCCTGGCTGGAATTTAATAAACGGGTACTGGAAGAAGCAAGAGATATTACCGTTCCGCTTCTGGAGCGAATGAAATTCGTAGCGATTTTCACAAGCAATCTGGATGAATTTTTCATGATCCGAGTCGGAAGTCTGTTTGATATGGCACATACAGATGCGCAGGCAACGGACAGCCGGTCCGGCATGACACCGATGGAACAGCTTGAGAAGATTTACGCTGCGGTGGCACCGCTTTACAAAGAGCGTGATAAGACCTATGCTGACATCAAGAGTCAGTTGAGTCCTTACGGTGTGTGCGGGCTGGATTTTAAAGAGTTAGACCAGCAGGAAAGAAAATATGTGAAGAAATATTTCAAAGAACAGGTTCTTCCGGTATTGTCTCCGCAGATTGTGGATGCGAATCATCCGTTCCCACATCTTCTGAATAAAGAAATCTATGTAACGGCAAGTCTTACACAGAAAGACAAAAAGAATAAAGTGCATATGGGTATCGTTCCGATTCCGCAGTTTATTTCCGATATTTTATATTTACCAGGCAAGGATATCCGTTATATCCGCATGGAAAAAGTGATTATGGAATATCTGGATCTTGTCTTTACCCGGTATGACATTTCCGATGCAAACTACATCTGCGTGACAAGAAATGCAGACGTTGCGCCGGATGATGAGGCACTGGAAGTAACGGACGATTTCCGCAAACTTATGAAGAGCACCCTGCATAAGAGAAGAAAAATGGCAGTGGTACGCCTGGAAGTAGCTGAGAAATTAAGCGAAGATATGCAGGCATTTTTCTGCGAGAAATTCCAGATCACTCCGGATCAGATTTTCCGGACAAAGATGCCGATGAAGCTGGCATATATTTTTGCAATTAGCGGAAAATTGCCGGAGCCATTGAAGAAAGCGTTGATCTATCCGCCGTTTTTACCACAGCCGTCTGCGGCAGTAGAAGATGGTAGTATCATGCGTCAGATCCGGAAGAAAGACCTGTTATTATTCTATCCATATGAAAGTATGCAGCCGTTCCTGAATCTCATCAAAGAAGCATCGACAGATCCGAATGTGCTGACGATCAAGATTACGATCTACCGTCTGGCAAGTAAGGCGAGACTGGTAGAATATTTGTGTGCTGCAGCAGAGAATGGCAAAGAAGTTACCGTTCTCATTGAGCTGAGGGCAAGATTTGACGAGCAGAATAATATTGACTGGTCTGAGCGTCTCGAAGAAGCCGGATGCCATGTGATCTATGGATTTGAAAATTACAAAGTCCATTCCAAAATCTGCCTGATCACCTACCGGAACCGTGGAGATATCCAGTATATTACCCAGATAGGAACCGGTAATTATAACGAGAAGACAGCAACAATGTACACAGATCTGTCTCTGATGACAGCAGATCCGGCTATTGGAAAAGATGCGTCTGCATTTTTCAATAATATGGCGACGGGCAATCTGGATGGTCATTATACGTATCTGATCGTCTCACCGACCAGCCTGAAGCAGAAAATTCTTGTAATGATGGATGAGGAGATTAAAAAAGGCGTAAAAGGACGTATCGTGATGAAGATGAATTCCGTCACAGATGTTGATTTTATTAAGAAAGTATCTAAGGCTTCCTGTGCCGGTGTAAAAGTAGATCTCCTCGTGCGCGGTATCTGCTGTATTCTTCCGGGTGTACCGGGATATACAGAAAATGTGCGCGTGATGAGCGTTGTCGGACGCTTTCTGGAACATCCGCGTATTTTCAGCTTTGGAACCGGAAAAGAACAGAAGATCTATATCGGTTCGGCAGATATGATGACGAGAAACACAGAAAAACGTGTGGAAGTTGCGTGTCCGGTGCTGGATGAAGAGATTAAGAAAATTATTAATCATGATTTGAAAGTGATGTTGAGTGATAATATCAAAGCGCGTATTTTACAGAAAGATGGCACTTACAGAAAGAGAGAACTGACAGAACCATATATTGATTCGCAGGCAGTTTTCATGGACGAGATGATCCGGGCGGCAGAGAAAACAAAAGAACGACCGAAGAAGAAAAAAGGTCTTTTATCAAAGATAAAAAATATATTTCACTAGGAGTTAGATAAGATATATGGGGAAATCATTATATATCGCGGAGAAACCAAGTGTGGCGCAGGAATTTGCCAAAGCACTGAATATTTTTGCAAAGAGAAAAGACGGATATCTGGAATCGGAAGAAGCCGTTGTAACGTGGTGTGTTGGGCATCTCGTTACAATGAGTTATCCCGAAGAATATGATCCGTCACTGAAAAGGTGGAGCCTTGAGACTCTGCCTTTTATTCCGCAGGAATTCAAATACGAAGTAATCCCGGGTGTTGCAAAACAGTACCGGATCGTGGCAGGGTTATTAAACAGAGCGGATGTGGACACAATCTATGTCTGTACCGACTCCGGGCGAGAAGGAGAATATATTTACCGCCTGGTGGAGCAGCAGGCACAGGTGACCGGCAAGAAAAGGCTTCGTGTGTGGATTGATTCGCAGACAGAGGAAGAGATATTAAGAGGGATCAGAGAAGCAAAAGACCTCTCCGAGTATGATAATCTGTCGGCGTCCGCTTATCTTCGCGCGAAGGAAGACTATCTGATGGGAATTAATTTTTCCAGGCTGCTGACACTGAAATACGGGAACAGTATTTCCAGTTACCTGAATACAAAATATTCCGTGATATCGGTAGGACGTGTCATGACGTGCGTCCTCGGAATGGTCGTGCGCAGAGAGCGGGAGATCCGTGAGTTTGTGGAGACGCCATTTTACCGTGTGCTCAGTGCGATCGGGGAGAGCGGACAGACATTCGAGGGAGAATGGCGCGCCGTGAAGGGCTCCCGCTATTTTGAATCCTTTGATCTTTATAAGGAAAATGGTTTCAAAGAAAAAGACAAAGCAGAGGCGCTCATTCAGTATTTAAAAGAAAATAATGAACCACTGACCTGTCAGATCACTTCCATTGAGAAGAAAAAGGAAAAGAAGAATCCGCCGCTTCTCTATAACCTGGCGGAGCTCCAGAATGAATGTTCCAAAAGATTCAAGATCAGCCCGGATGAGACACTCAGAATCGTGCAGGAATTATACGAGAAGAAGTTGGTTACATATCCGAGAACGGATGCCCGTGTCCTCTCAACAGCAGTGGCAAAAGAGATCCACAAGAACTTAAACGGGCTGATGAAATATGATGTTGCCGTTCCATATCTGAAAGAAATCGTATCCTTCGGTTCCCATAAAGGACTGGAGAAGACAAGATATGTAAATGATAAACAGATCACAGATCACTATGCAATTATTCCGACCGGACAGGGTATGGGGGCGTTGAATGGTTTATCCCATCTGTCCAAACAGGTGTATGAAGTGATCGTGCGACGTTTCTTGAGTATTTTCTATCCACCGGCTGTATACCAGAAAGTTGCGATTGTGACGAAAATCAAGGAAGAGTCCTTTTTCTCCAGTTTCAAAGTACTGGCAGAAGAAGGATATCTGAAAGTCGCAGGCAATCCGGCGAAGAAAAAAGCAAAGACAAATAACGCTGACAGTCCGGATGACGGACAAAACGATGGACAGATGGAGGCGGATGTAAACTTTTTTGAGAAGATCAAGACGTTAAAAAAGGGTATGTCTCTCCCGGTACAGGCGTTAGACATCAAAGAGGGAAAGACATCACCGCCGAAGCGTTACAATTCCGGTTCACTGATTCTTGCAATGGAAAATGCGGGGCAGTTGATCGAAGATGAGGAACTGCGTGCACAGATTAAAGGAAGCGGAATCGGAACAAGTGCAACAAGGGGAGAGATTTTAAAAAAATTATTTAACATCAAATATTTATCTCTTAATAAAAAGACGCAGATCGTAACTCCGTCCATGCTCGGAGAGATGGTATATGACGTTGTGCAGAATTCCATCCGTTCACTCCTTAACCCGGAACTGACCGCAAGCTGGGAAAAAGGACTCAACTATGTTGCGGAAGGTGACATCACTTCCGAAGAATATATGCAGAAGCTGGATCATTTTATCGTCAGTCGCACCGATGGTGTGCGCGGACTCAGAAATCAGAGCCAGCTCAGAAACTGCTATGATAAGATCGCGCAGTTTTATAAGAAGACGAATAAAGGTAAATGATTTGCCAGCTACTTAAGAACGTGGTATGCTGATACAAAAGAGAGATTACTGTAAAGGAGAAAAGAAACAAATGAAAGAAATAACAGTGAAGGAGTTATACACACTGGATGAGACAATCGCAAAAAATCTTTTTGAAGGTGTGACATATCCATGGGAAGTGCTGCCGAAGATCAGTGCTTTCATTCTGGAACTGGGAAAAACATTACCGGAAGAGGAATATGACAAAGTAGGAGAGGACGTATGGATCGCCAAATCAGCGAATGTATTTCCATCTGCTTATGTACACGGACCTGCGATCATCGGAAAGAACGCAGAAGTCAGACACTGTGCATTTATTCGTGGAAATGCGATTGTAGGTGAAGGCGCGGTTGTCGGAAACTCTACAGAGCTTAAAAACGTTATCCTGTTCAATAAAGTACAGGTACCGCATTACAATTATGTCGGTGATTCGATTCTTGGCTATAAGTCCCACATGGGAGCCGGTTCTATTACATCCAATGTAAAATCAGACAAGAAACTGGTTGTTGTGAAGACACCGAAAGAAAATATCGAGACCGGAATCAAGAAATTCGGCGCTATGGTCGGAGACGAAGTAGAAGTCGGATGTGGATCCATCCTGAATCCGGGAAGTGTGATCGGAAGCCACACCAATATTTACCCGCTTTCTAGCGTGCGCGGTTATGTGCCGGCAAACAGCATTTACAAAAAGCAGGGTGAAGTGGTTGAGAAATACGAAGATTAATGATAAGGAGGACCAGATATGGACGACAGATATGTATCATTTGAAATTGCGAAAACAAAACACATTGCACTGGTAGCACACGACGGAAAGAAAAAAGAAATTGTAGATTGGTGTGACAGAAATAAAGACATCCTGAAAAATCATTTCTTATGCGGAACAGGAACAACAGCCAGACTGATCGCAGAGAAGACCGGGCTTCCGGTGAAAGCTTACAACAGTGGTCCGTTAGGCGGAGACCAGCAGATCGGTGCCAAGATCGTAGAAGGACAGATTGACTTCATGGTATTCCTCTGGGATCCGTTAGAGGCACAGCCGCACGATCCGGATGTAAAGGCATTGCTTAGAATTGCCGTTGTTTATGACATCCCGGTTGCAAATAACCTTGCAACAGCAGATTTCATGTTGCAGTCCAAATATATGTCTGAAAGCTACAACCGTACGGTTGAGAACTTCAACAAGACGATTCAGGACCGCGTGAATCAGATGAAGTAATGATATGAGCATGAAAGTGGGATTTTAAGACCACGATATGCGAATAGAGAGAGGGATTGTGAGAGTGCGAAGCATGGAACAATCTACAGGTATTATAGTGTAAAGATTATATAGAATAAAAAACAGCCATCATGCAGGAAAACATTGTTATAAATACAATATTACATGCAAGGTGGTTGTTTTTTACTGCCATAGTATCTGAGAAATCTGCCAGTATCAGGTTTTACAGGTATTGATAAGGTGAAAGAGAGAAAATTTATTGACAAGTACACAGTTGCTGTGATATCCTATGAAAAGAAATTAAAGCTTTAATGCTTTAAAGCGTTACGCTTTAAAGCGGCAAGTGAAACGGAGTTAGTAAAGAAACAGGTGAAAGATAGGAAGTGAGAAGCTAACCTCTGCTTAAAAAGGAACGAGAGAAACAAAAGTAAAAAGAAAGATGAGGGTTTATTATGGGAATCAAGATTGTACTTCTTGTATTATTCTTCGCTGTGATGGTGGCGGTAGGTGTATACTCAAGAAAGCATGCAACCAGTGTTGACGGATTTGTTCTTGGAGGAAGGTCAGTAGGACCGTGGCTGACTGCTTTCGCATATGGAACATCCTACTTCTCGGCAGTTGTATTTGTCGGCTATGCAGGACAGTTCGGATGGAAATACGGACTTGCAAGTACATGGATCGGACTTGGCAATGCGATTATTGGAAGTTTGCTGGCATGGGTTGTATTGGGAAGACGAACCAAAGTTATGACGCAGCATCTGAATGTCAAGACAATGCCGGATTTCTTCGGAGAGAGATACGGAAGTAAGGCACTGAAAATTACTGCATCAGCAATCGTATTTATTTTCCTTGTACCGTATACAGCGTCCGTATACAACGGATTATCCAGACTGTTCGGAATGGCATTTAACATTCCATATACATACTGCGTTCTCGGAATGGCAGCATTTACAGCAGTGTATGTTATCCTCGGAGGCTATATGGCGACAGCGATTAACGATTTCATCCAGGGAATCATCATGTTAGGCGGAATTATCGGAGTTATCGGAGCTGTTCTTAGCGGACAGGGAGGGTTTATCCAGGCCATTCGCAAGATGGCAGAGATTCCAAGTGATGTACCTGTGACGATGGGACAGCCGGGCGCATTTACATCCTTTTTCGGACCGGATCCGCTGAACCTGTTAGGCGTTGTAATTCTGACATCCCTCGGAACATGGGGACTGCCACAGATGATCGGTAAATTCTACGCAATCAAAGACGAGAAAGCAATCAATACAGGAACTGTGATATCCACATTATTTGCAGTTGTGATCTCCGGAGGATGTTATTTCCTCGGAGGATTCGGACGATTATTTGACAATGCATCTATTTACGATGAGGCAGGAAATGTCGTCTTTGACAGTATCGTTCCGTATATGCTGTCTACGTTACCGGACATCCTGATCGGAATTGTGATCGTACTTGTCTTATCCGCATCCATGTCCACGCTGGCATCACTCGTACTGACATCCAGTTCTACACTGACACTGGATTTCTTAAAAGACAATGTTATGAAAAATATGAGCGAGAAGAAGCAGGTGCGGACGATGCAGGTACTGATCGTATTCTTCATCGTGCTTTCCGTAGCAATCGCATTAGATCCACCGACCTTTATCGCACAGCTTATGGGAATTTCCTGGGGCGCACTTGCGGGAGCATTTCTGGCACCGTTCTTATATGGATTGTATTGGAAACGAGTTTCCAAAGCGGCTGTATGGGCAAGCTTCGCAGCAGGTGTCGGTATTACCGTATCGAACATGTTTATCGGCTACATTGCTTCACCAATCAATGCAGGAGCGATCGCGATGATCGCAGGACTTATCATTGTGCCGATAGTGAGCGCATTATCACCGAAACCGGATACCGGAAAGGTGGATCAGATTTTTGAATGTTACGATGAAAAAGTCGTGATAACGAAAAAACGCTCTTTGGAGGCAAAATAAGACACAATCTAATACAATAAATTAAAAAACATCAAGGGAAGTGATTAAATTTACCACTTCCCTTTTTAATGTAGCTGTGTTAGTATAAGTGAGTGTTAAAAATAAACAACTAAATTGATGATTATTATTCAATGAGTTTTGTATAGAAGGAGAGGTAATACACATGAAAAATTATGAAAAATATCAGCGATCTTATTTTATGCCGCCGGAGGTCACATACGATTGGGCAAAGAAAGATCACATTGAAAAACCACCGATCTGGTGCAGCGTTGACTTACGTGACGGTAACCAGGCACTGATCGAGCCAATGAGTCTGGAAGAGAAGTTAGAGTTCTTCCAGATGCTTGTAGATATCGGATTCAAAGAGATTGAGGTCGGATTCCCGGCAGCATCTGAGACAGAGTACCAGTTCATGCGCACATTGATCGAGAGAAATATGATTCCGGATGATGTTACCGTACAGGTACTGACACAGGCAAGAGAACATATTATCAAGAGAACATTTGAAGCAGTTAAAGGTGCTCCACATGCAGTTGTACATCTTTATAATTCTACATCTGTTGCACAGAGAGAACAGGTATTTAAGAAAAGCAAAGAAGAAATTAAGAAGATTGCAGTAGATGGTGCAGAGTTATTGTTAAAACTGGCAAACGAGACAGATGGTAACTTCACATTCCAGTATAGCCCGGAGAGTTTCCATGGAACAGAAGTAGATTATGCAGTAGAAGTTTGTAATGCAGTATTGGATGTATGGAAACCTACAGCTGACAACAAAGCGATCATCAATATTCCGACAACCGTAGAGAATGCGATGCCACATACATTTGCATGTCAGTTAGAGTATGTAAATAAACATTTGAAATACAGAGATGATGTTATTCTTTGCTTACATCCACATAACGACCGTGGATGCGGTGTTGCAACAGCAGAGCTTGGAATGTTGGCAGGAGCAGACAGAATCGAGGGAACTTTATTTGGAAATGGAGAGCGTACCGGTAACGTAGATATTGTAACTATGGGTATGAACATGTACTCACAGGGTGTGGATCCGGGACTGGATTTCTCTAATATGAAAGAGATCCGCGAGACATACGAGAGACTGACAAGAATGCACGTTTACGAGCGTCAGCCATATGCCGGAGATCTTGTATTTACAGCATTTTCAGGATCTCACCAGGATGCGATCGCCAAAGGAATGCAGTGCAGAGAAGAGAGCAAGAGCAATCTGTGGACAGTTCCGTATCTGCCGATCGATCCGAGGGATGTCGGAAGAGAGTACGATTCCGATGTTATCCGTATCAACAGCCAGTCCGGTAAGGGTGGAGTCAACTACATCCTGAAACAGAGCCACGGCATCAACCTGCCACAGCAGATGCGTGCAGAGGTCGGATACCTTGTAAAAGACGTATCCGACAAGGCGCACAAAGAGTTGAGTCCGGAATGGGTATATCAGATCTTCTCTGATAACTACATTAATACAAAACCAGTATTCCATGTAGACGAGTGCCATTTCAAACAGACGGATGGAATTACTGCAGAAGTAACGATCAATCACCAGAATGAGAACCGCACGATCACAGCAATGGGTAACGGACGTTTGGACGCTGTCAGCAACGCACTGAAACAGTATTTCAACGTTAGCTATGAACTGAGCTTCTATGAAGAACATTCTCTGACAAAGGGATCTTCTTCCAAAGCTGTTGCTTATGTCGGAATCCTCTGCAACGGCAAGCCATTCTGGGGCGTTGGTATCGATGCAGATATCATCAAAGCATCTATCGAAGCGCTGACAGTTGCAGTCAACAAGCTGGAAGATATTGGGAGCGCCGATACATGCAAAGATGCAAGAATGATCGAGATTATGAATTATATTCAGGCAAATTATATTGATGTGACACTGGATGATCTGGCAGAGAAATTCTACCTGTCCAAGCCATATATTTCCAAATATATTAAGGAAAAATCCGGCATGACATTTGGCGAACTGGTAAAGAAAATCCGCATGAAAAAAGCAAAAGCATTACTCAAGAGCAGCAATATGACCGTTGAAAATATTGCACTCACAGTCGGCTATCAGAATGTGGAGCATTTTAATCGTATGTTCAAGAAAGCATACAACATGACACCGATTCAGTTCCGCAATCAGAAATAATTAAGAAGAGAATAAAATGAGAAAATAAGATGAAGCACCGCTTTCAGTTGTTCTGTAAAAGGACATGGGAGAGGTGCTTTTTAATTGTTATAGTATCCGGAGGAAGCTTCCAGTGGCAGATTCCGTAAGTAAAACTTCCAAATGCAACAAAACTTTGCTATACTTACAGTAATGATAAGCTTTAATCAAAGAAAGATAATAATATAAGCAGCACGACAGCAGGGCGATTTCTGAATGCATGAAACAGAATTTCCCTGCTGTTTTTAAAAACTTTGAAATTATATGTCACAAAGTGGAGCTGTGGATTGTTACTATATATGTAAGATAAATTATCCAGACGTGGTTGAATGAAAGAAAAGGGGTGGTAATGTTCGGAACTGAAGCTAGTTTATAAAAGGGATCTCTACAAAATCAGGTAAAAGTGAAACAAAAAATTACAGCAGTATAATTTGACGGGATATTCACTTTCATATACCCAAAATGATGATTTCGATAGTGTTGAGGATATTTTGCGTAGAATAACTGCGCATTTTAAGAAAGGCTATATTATAAGCA